>JAEEGL017015707.1_pt1 | contig 24112 bp, 8 predicted proteins | sample 9134231 | NCBI WGS metagenome assembly JAEEGL01 (sample SAMN16246548, study PRJNA631951) | gut metagenome | biome: gut microbiome; feature: rumen; material: fiber-attached | host: Bos | place: Iran: Karaj | collected 2018-10
ATGAATACTGAGAAAAAAAGTTTTATGAAAAAAATAAAAGAAGCAAATTTTGAACTATTTTATAAATTATATTCAAATTATACTCCATCAAAATATATATCATTATTATTAGAGTTAATAGACTATCTACAATATTGTTCACTTTTTAATAATTATCAAGTAAAATATAAAATAAAAAAATAATTTAAATTAGACATATAATTATTTTGGTTCAACAAAATTATATGAAAAAATAGTGAAACTTTTTCAAAATATTATTCCTTTAACTTATTTTTATAATAATTTAACTTTATATTGTATAATTTTATGTATTACTTATATTATTAGTTTATCTGCATTTTCTCTTTATATTAATTTAATTAAAGTTTGTATTCAAAAAAAAGAATTAGAGAAAAGACAATATCAAATGTATTTATTAAGAATTATATTAGAATTTTTTCCTGTTTTTATGATTCCTGTTATTGGTAAGAATATTCTTTTATTATTTTTATTTAGAATTAAATTGTTTTTGTATTATTTGTAAAAATAATGATCCATTTAATTTTTTTGAATGTTTTAAAGGGAAACATATTCTATATTTTTTTCCTAGTATTTTATCTGTAATAATTATAATATTAGTCTATTATATTTTTCTATTATTTTCCTTTAAAAGAAATGAAACTAAAGTTTCAAGTTTAATAAGACATTTAATAATTAATAGAAAAAAAACATTTTTTTTTTGTGAAGTTTATTTAATAATATTAGATTCTATTTCATATAAATATGATATTAGAAGTTTTGTAAGTTTATCATTTCTTTCATGTTCTTTAATTAATTTTTTATTTTGTTATAAGGAGAATTATTATAGAAGAAAATTAAGATTAGAAGACTTTATAAGAATTTATTTATTATCTTTAAATGTAAATTCAAATTTTCTTTTATTTATAAATTATTTATTAAAGCGAAAAGATATAAAAGTCAAAGGAATAATTTATATTTTTTTTATAATGTCCTTTATTTTAATTGGAATAATTATTGTTTCAAAGAATCATTTATTTCTTTTTAAATTTAAAAACATGATTAATTTAGGTGAATTAGAATTATATAATCAATTATCAATGATATTATATTTAATTCAAAATAAAAAAAATAAAAGAACTGAATTTTTAAATTTAATGAGTTTCATTTCTTTAGAAATAGAAAAAAATTTCCACAAAATAGAAAAAATTAATTTTTTAGATGAATCAAAAGATAAAAAAAATGATCATATTCTTTATTTATATGTAGATCATATATTCAAGAAAAAAACAGAACTATTTAACAGAAATATATTATTAAAAATGCAATATTCAGATTTTTTATATAACACATTACAAAAATATAAAAAAGCATATCAAACAATATATCAATTAAATTATGATATAGAAAATAATTACATTTATTCATCTTTATCAGAAGCATTTTATGTTTATAGAATTAAAAGAGAAATAGAAGAAAGAAGTATAAATAATATTTATGATGGAAGCGATATATCATTTCAATATCAATCTCATACTTTAATGAAATTTATTTCTCAAATTGCAGAAGTTTATTATAATTTTTGGAATTTACTTTTAACAAGTTCGCAAAAAGAAGATTTAAATAAATTAGATGAATATGCAAATGAAATTATATTATTAAAAGAAGAAATTGATAAAAAATATAATGCAATTATTAATTCTAAATATGAATGTTTTAAAATTACTGAATATTATATTTTATATTTAAAAGATATTTTAAAAGATAAAGAAAAAGCAAATAATATATTAAATTCAAAATTAGAAAAATATAAATATTTATCAGTTAATGATGAAAATAATTTAAATTCAAATGTTATTTATGATATTGAAAATATTTTTCCTTCTTCTCATTTTCAATTTATGATAATATCACTCGAAAAAAATTCTATTGGAAATATATTAAAAATATCTTCTGATTTCTCAGGAAAAATTGGTTATTATTCAGATGAATTAATAGGACAAAATTTAAGTATTTTAATACCATCTTTTCTTAAAGAAGAACATTCTAAAATAATTGAAAGATTAGTAAAAGAAGATTTTTTTTTTAATGAAAATCAAAAATCTAAGAAATTTATTGTTTATTGTAAATGTAAATCAAAATATATAATTCCTCTTCCTTTAATTTTAAAAATTATATATGATGAAGATAAAAAACCCTTTATTTTAGCAAAATTAGATCAAGAAAGTGAAATTATTATTTCTAAAACAATAAATAAATATCATATTATTGTAAATGGAAATTATATTATTAAAAATTATACTTCTAATTGTATTATAGAATTAAATTTTGATAATATAAATCTTAATAATAATTGTTCTATTATTAAATATTTAAAAGAATTTTATGAGGAGACTATAAAAACATTTATGGAATGTAATGAATATTATGATAAAAAACAATTAGTTTATAATATAATAAAAGATAATTTTATGACTCAATTTCGAGAAAAGAAAATAACATGGACTAAAAATAATAAAGTATATTTAATGAATTGTGAAGAAATTAAAATGAATGGTAAAATAATGGGTTTTATTTTTCATTTTGAAAATATAAATAATATTTCATCAACTATTTTATCAAGTCGTTCAAGAAGAGAAAGTATTGAAGCTTCAAAATTAAGTTTTCTTACAAATAATAAAATGAATAATAATAATTCTTATACTAATATGAATACAAAAGAAAATTATATTCATGATGATTTAAAAAATATTAAATATAATTTCATTCCTTTTAATAAAGAACAAATTCATTTTGATATTAGGAATAAAGAATATATTTTTAATAAAAATAATAATTCAAATCAAAAAAAAATTGAATCTATTTCAGATTATTTTAAAAAAGAAATATTAAAAGAAAAAGTAGAAAATATAGAAATAATTGAAACAAATTCTTATAATAGTTCAAATTATTCAAATGAAGAATCAAAAATAAAACAATTAAATAATGAAGAAAAAAAAAGTGAATATGAAGAAAGTGAATATGAAGATAGTGAAGAAGAAGAAACAGAAGAAGAAGAAACTGAAGAAGAAAATAAAATTGAATCTTCTTTCTCATCTCATATTGAAGAAGATAAAAATGTAAAATCAAAATTATCCACAAAAACAAAATCAATAAAATCAAATAATAAAAATATAAATAGACCAAAATTAAATTTTAAAGATATTGATTTAACAACAGAATATTATTTTAATAAGAATAGTAATGATAATAATAATAATCAAATAAATAAAAAAGAAATTCCTTATAAAGTAGACTTATCAAATATTACTTTTTTTAAATATAATTTTGAAAAAAATAAATTAGATAAATATAGCAAAATTTATAATACAAGAAAATTAAAAGAAAGAATGGGATTAGAAAGTTCAATGTCACATAGAATTACACAAGAAAAATTAAAAAGAAAAAGAATTCCTTTAAATAAAATTATGAAATATACTTTCACAAAATTATTCATTTTACCAGAATTAAATAAACTAAATTCAAAAACTATAACAAGAAATTCCAAAATAATAAATAAATATATTTCAGTAAAAAAATTTAATTTATCAATTAAATTATTAATTATATCAACATTATTGTCTTTAACATTTGTGATAATATTTTATATTTATTTTTTCCAACAATGTTTTGATTCAAGAAATGATATTGCAAGTGTTGCAAGAATCAATAGATATTTATCAAATTTAAGAGATAATTCAAATGATATTTTTTATCAAAGTTTTCAATTTGCAATTTTAAATAATCATCATTATTATAATTTTAATCCTCCAAGAGAAACTTTAAAAAATGAATCAAAATATACTTTATTAAAATTATATAATGAAAATTTACTTTTAATTCAAGATTTAAGTCTTTATAAAAATTCTTTATCAAAAAAATATAGAAAAATGTTAGATAATTATAAAAGTGATTTTGTTTCTATTTCTAGTAATTTAGAAGTTAATATTACTATTGATAAAACTATTAATTTATTTTATGAATTTACTTATTGTGTTTATAATTATGCAATTAGTGATGATAATGATATTCATTTAAGAAATTTGGATTATAATTTTATTTTATATAATGCAAAAATTTTTTATTCTCAAGGTTTTGAAAATTATATACAAATTTATTTGGAAGTTTATAATGAAAGAAAAAATAGAACTATTTTTGTTAATTATATTTTAACTCTTATTTTTTTTATATTTGGATTCTTTTTTCTTTATTTAATATATAAAGCAAATAAATTTGTTATAAAAGATAAGGAAAAGATATTAAGATTATTTTTTTTAATTGAAATTCCAAATATTAAAACATCACTTTATAAATGTGAAAAATTTATGGATAAAGAAAAAACTTGGACAAGTCATATAAATGCAAAAGAAAATCCTGAAATTGAAGATAACGAAAATGAATCTTTAGAAGAATCTGATATGATAATTAATGAAAACACGAAATTAATAGATATTTTATCAACTAAAGAAAAAACAAGCAATAATAATGAAATGATAAATAATATTAAAAAAAAAATAAAAGAAAAAAATAATAAAGTTATCATACATGAAAAAGGAACAAATAATTATATAATAATTTTTATAATAAAAAAAATTCTATTATTCTTAACTTTATTATGTATATCTATAAAATTAAGTACAGAATATAATTCATTTATTCAATATACTAATATTTATTTTTTAATTCAATCACATAAAACATTTTATTCAAAATATTTTAATTATATAAGAATGTATATTACATATTATTCTAACGAAAATAATGATCCAATGATTAACTTTATAAATAACACATTAAAAGAAAATATAAATGATTTATTTCTATTAAATAATAAATATTTATATGATTCAATAATGAATGTAAAAAAATATAATCTTCCTTCAAATTCAATTAATTTATTTATGGATATTATGAAAGGTGATTTATGTGTTTATTTTGAAGGATATTCACTTTCTTATAATATATCATGTGACACTGTGTGTGATGGAATAGTTAGAAAAGGATTAATTAATATATTAAATTATGGAATTCAAAATATTCTTTATTTAATGAAAAAAATAAATAATGCTATTGAAAAAGTAAAAAAATTAAATTTTAAATATAATGAAGTATTATATGGAACAGATGATTATTATGATTTATATCCTAAAAATAAAAGTGAATGGCATTTATATGAAAAATTAAATCCTTTTCTTCTTGTTAATGATAATATTTGTAAAAATTTAACAATTTTAACAGAGAATGTAATTAAAAATATTACTGTTAGTATGATTGATAATATTAAAAAAGAGATAATTGATAAATTTGAAAATATTAAAAAAGTTTTAACTATTTTATGTTTTCTTTTTGGATTTATTATTTTTATTCCTACAATTTTTTATATTATTCCTGATATTATTAGAAAAAATAATGATATTAATAAAAAAAGGAAATTATTGGCCATAATTCCAAAAGAAATTATGGCTGAAATTCTTTTAAATAATAATCATGAAGTTTAATAGAATAACATTAAAAATTTAATTTTTTTATAATTTTTTATAATGTTAAATATTATAATAATATGAATTAAATATAATATTATATAATATTGTATTTTATTTTTTTATTCAAATTTTGATACATAACAATTTAAACTTAAAAAAAATTAAAAGTTTGGATAATAATTAAAAATCCAAAAATAAATCCTAATTCTCAATTTACTTAATTCCAAAAAAGAATAATAAAAAAAATAAAACATTTTATTAAATTCCATTCAAAAAAAAAATAAATATTAAATATCCAAAAAGAAATAATCATTAAAAAAATGTCAATCTCAAAATATTTATGTTTCTTTTTTCTAATATCATTAATTCAATCTCAAGAAAATATAACATACATAATGCAAATGGGAAAATCTCCAGAACCAACAGTATATTCAGAACAAAAAAGAGTAAATTTAAATATTGATATTTCAGCAATTAAAAATAAAAATGCAAATAATTTAATTTTTTATCTTTATCCAAATAACAATTATAATTACATAAAAGCATATCTTTCATTATCAAAACAAAATCCAACTTTTGATGATTGTGATTATAAAATTCTTTCTGATTCAAAACCAACTTTTTATCTTTCCAAAAAAGAATTTGAAAATATTAATTATTTCTATATTTCTGTAGAATGTAAGGATAATTGTTATTTTTATTATTCTGGTCACGGAATGACTGAATATAATTTAATAGAAAGAACTAGATTTACAAAATTTTTTAATTTAAATGAAGTATTAAAAACAAAATTTAATTTTGAAAATAATAAAGAATCAATTTTATTTACTGCAATATCAAGTGATTCAGATGAAATTTGTTTTAAAGTAAAATTAAATAATGATACAAAAATTAAACCAACAAAAATTTTACCAAATTCATATGGATTAATATTACAATCTAATTTAAAAGATAATTTCACAAGTGCTGAATTTGAGTTTCAAAATTGTTTAGAAAATAAATTAAATTATGCTTTAATTTCAACTGTTACAATTTTTAATGATAATTTTTATGAAAAAGTTGATCTTTTTGAAAATGTAATTACTGCAATTAATTCTTCAAAAGTAAATAGAAAATTATTTAAATTTACTTCAAAAAAAGAAGGTAAATATTCAATAAGAATTGAAACAATTTCTTTAAATTTAATTGTTGAAGTAATAAATCATGAAAGAAAAGATAATCAATATCAAATAAAAAAAATGATTAAACAAATTGGTTTTATTAATTTAGATTTAGAAGAAAATAAAGAATATGATATTAATTTTTATGTAGAAAATCCACCTAAAGATATTATTGGAATACGTTTTCAAATTATTTATTATGAAGAATTAATTGATTTTCAATTTAAAAATATGGAAATATTTAGAAATATACCAACAAGAGATTTTTTATCAAGTGGTAAAATAAATTATTATAGAGTAATTTCAAGAGGAGATAATTTTACTACTTTAGAATATCATTTACATATATTAAGTGGTTATCCAATATTATATTATATTAAATGTACAGATTTTCCAAATTGTAAATATAATTATAATGATATTCAAGAAGAAATTAAAAAAGGAAATGCAATAACAAATCAAGATATAAATGATAATATTTTTATTTATGTTACTCCTGAAGATGGAGATTTTTATTTAAATAAAACTCAATATTTAGCAGTTGTATATTGTGATGAAAATAAAAAAGGAAAAAAAGATTGTGAATATCAAATTGAAATACATAATACAAAAGGAAAAGGTGGAAATTTACTATTATTAGATAATGTAATTACTTATGATTCAATTAAAAAAAGTGATAGTGAATATGATTATTATAAATTTGAAGTTAATGAGTTAAAAATTAATTATGTTCATATTGTTTCATATTGTTATTCAGGATATATTAATTTAAATCCTAAATTTTTAGGTAAAGGTTTTGAAGAAAGTAATAGAATTAATTATGGTAATATTGAAGAATATGTTTTTAAAAGAGATAATAATAATACAATAGATGGTTATTTTAATTTACAAATTATTGGAAAAGAAAGTTCTTTTTATAGTATTTTATATTATACTGATCAAGATTATTCTAATATTAAAAGTGGAGAAGAAATTATAAAAGTTTTAAAATTAGGAGAAACTAAATTATTAAGATTTACAAATAGAAATTTAGATGATAAATCTTTATATATTATTAATATAAATGCAATTAATTGTGAATTAAAAGCAAAATTAAATGAAAGAGAACAAATTGAAATTAAAAATCATCAATTTATTATAAAAAATGAAGACCCAGATTATGATAAATCTTTTTATGAAGTTAATATAATAGCTTCAAAATTAGATGATATTGATAATAAACAATATGATTATTGTATTTTTCAAATAAGTGGAAATGAAAATCATGAAGAAAGAGAATTAACTTTAAATGAAGGATATAATCATATTACTAATTTTAATAAAGATATTTCAAGTTTTACTTATATTTATCCTTATTATTTAAATCAAGTTGATGGAGATGAAGAATTATTTTTTTCAATAATTAAAAATGATAATTCAAAATATAAAATAATATCTAAAATTAATCAAGGTGAAAATGTAGAAAATGAGTTCATTTTAAATGAACAAAAATTAATTTTCTTAAAAGATGATTTAAAAAAAAATTGTAAAAATATTTTAATTTGTCCAATTAAATTAACAATTAAATTAACATCTGAAATAAAAGAAGATGAAAATTATAAACTTTCATTTAAATTTTTATCAACACATAACATACCAAAATATTTAAATTCAATTTATGAAATAGATGGAGTAAAAACAGATTCAGATAATAAATTATTAAATTCAAAATATAGTTATTTTTACAAAGATGTAAAAAAATTAGAAAAAGATCAAATTGAAATTTATTATATTGATTTTATAAGAGGACACGGTAATGTAGTAGTAAAATTAATTCCAAAAAATATAATTGAGGAAAATGCAAATTGGAATAGAAGAATTGTTCTTCCTGTAAATGATACTAATAATGGGAGTTTGTATGTTGAATATAATATTCAAAATCACTTTTTTAAATTAGATGATAAAATAACTGAAAAATGTTCTGATTTTAATTGTGAAGTTTATATTGGAGTTTATTCTCTTGATTCTTATGATGATGATAAAAAAAATTTTGAAGATGCTGAAAATTATAAATTAAATGAATTTACTATTAGAAGTATTAAATATACTAATATTAAAGAAAATGAATTATTGTTTTTTTATCTTAATGAAAATAAAAAAGATGTTAATCTTAATTTTAATATTGAGAAAAATTCTGATGTTATTTTTATTAATTTTAATAGTGATTCATGTTATTTAAATATTGAAACTGAAGTTGATAGTAAAAAAGTTTCTTGGGAAATTAATTCTTCAAATGAATTATTTTTAATTAATGCTAATGATGAAAAAATAAAAAAAGATAATTTAAAAGGATTAAATTTTAAATTAATTGGTAATTTAGAAAAAAATGCTCAAGAATGTAGATTTTCAATAAGATATTATATTCATGAAAAAGATTATCCAGAAATTTTTGTTGCTAATTCAAATATAGAAACAATTGGTAAATTTAATAATTATAATTTATGCTATTTTGTTATTCCAATTTTACTTGTTCAAAAGGTAAAAAATGTTGCAATTTATTTAAATGATATTAATAAAATAAATTCTGATGATTTAGAAATTCATGCAAATATTTTAGAATTAAATGAATATTTAAAATTAGATACTCCAGAAAAAATTATAAAGAAATTTCCAACTAGTAATGATGGTGAACATGATTATACAACAAAAGATAATTTTGATAAAAATTATCTTTATATAAATAGAATTGGTGATAAAAATTTAGATTATATTATATTAATTACAGTAGAAAATATAAGTGAAAAAAAAAGTAATTCATTAGTTAATTTATTAACAATTTTTGATAAAGTTAAAAATTCTGTTAAAGTAAATAATGATAAATTTGAATTAGTTAAAATTTATAATAAAAAAAAAGTAAATTTAAATTTAAGTGGTAGAAATAATACTTTTTATATTGAACTTGGATTAGCTAATGGTGAAGTACAATTAGAAAATTTACAAAGACAAATTGAAAAATTTAATTTAACAAAAGGAAGAATTTATGGTTTATATTATAAACCAATTTCAGGAGAACAATATCAATTAGAAAATTTTATGCATCTTGGTTCATCTTTATTATTTATAAGATTAACTCAAAATGATTTTAAAAATAATATAAATAAAATTTCTTATAATAATAGAAATGTTATTAGATTTAATTCTAAATATTCTCAAATTAAATTTCCTATTTCTTTTTATACTAATATTGATAAAGATTTTGTGTCTTATGATAATGATATTCAAATTTCTATTAAGTTAATTAAAGAAAATAAAATAAATAAAACAAATGATAATTTTAATTTAATAGGTGGATTAGTTGATAATGATTTTATTAATAAAGTTAAATATACTAATGAAAAAATTGAACCTGAAATCACTTCTGAAAATGAGTTTAATGATGGTTTAAGAGAAGCAAGATTTATTTTTAGAAATCAAATAATAAAAGATAATATAAATAAAAATGTAAATTTCTTTGTATTAATTAATAATGATGATCAAATGTATAATGATTTTATTGTAGAAGTTAATATTTTAAAAATTGGTTTAATAAATGAAAAGTTAGTAATTCCAGATAATAATTATTACTTTTCAAATATTACTTCAAATATTCAAATTTATAAATTAAAAAAAAATACTGATAACGATGAAAAAATGTTAATAGAATTTTCTTCTTCATTTTCAGATAATTATTATATAACAATAAATAAAGAAAATAGTCAAAATTTTACACAAAATTATACTGATTTTATACAATCAGATGTTTTCAAATATGGAAAATCATATATTGAAATCAATTTAAAAAGAAGTACTGATATAAAATATATATTATTTGCAATAATAAAAAATGAAACTTATTCAGAAAATAGAAACATAAGAAAAAAGAGAAATGACAATTCAACAATAAATAATTTCATATTAAAATATAAAACAAATAAATTTTATAATTTTTCATTACCAGATGAAAATATAATATTTTTAAATGATTCCCTAACATTTTCAGTAAAAAGAATAATGAGAGAAAAAACTTTAGTAGAAGATGCAGTTTATTATATGAATATATATTCAAAAGATGAAATAAAAGATAAAAATCAATTAAAAAAATTAGCACCTTTAATTAAACCAAAATATAAATTTATTCCTACTAATTATACAGAAGTTGATATATTATTTAAAATTGATGAATCAATATTAAAAGATGGAAAATTTTATATTTGTATTTTAGTAACTGCATATTATGATAACACTCAAGAAATTTTACAATATGAAATATATGATTATGAATATAATAAACCACCTTCAGATAATCCAAAAAGTAAATGGTGGATTTGGGTTATTATTATATTAATAATTATCTTTGTTGGTTTTATAATTTATATTTATTTATTCAAAAATAAATTAACAAATAATGGTAGTAATAATAATTATTATGATTTAAATAAAGTGAGTGGTGGTTTATTAGATGAAAAAGAAAATTAAAATGGTTTTTTTGCCTTTTTTTAATAAGTTATTTTTTGAATTATATTTTTTGAATTTATGATAATAAGAAATTAAATATTTAAATTTTATAATTTTTTTTTTTTCAATTTTATTTAATTTATTATTTGCAAAATATTAATAAAATGTTTGAAATATATAAAAAATGAATAGTTTAAGATCAAGTAGTAGTCAAAGTGAAAAAAATATTTATTATTTGAAAAGAAATCTATTAAAAAATGATATATTTAATTCATATGATAAATTTTTAGAAATATATAAAAAAAAAGAAGATTGTTTCAAAGATATTTTTTATTATTGTAAAAAAGGAATTTTACCCGAAGGATATCGTATTTTTACATGGCAATTTTTTTTAAATATTTTTCCTTATAATGAACCAAAAGAATGGAAAAAAATAGTCGATGATTATAGAAGTAATTATTATGATAATAAATCTAAATTTATAAATGATAAAATTCATAATTTTATAATATGTAATGAAGAAAAAGGAAGTGAAAAATATGAAAAAGTAAAAAAAGAACTTTTAAAACAAGATTGTGAAGTTTTATCTTTAATAAAACTTGATATAATTAGAACATATCAAGAAATTGAATTATTTACTAATGAAACAATAAAAGAAATATTATGTAATGTTTTATTTATTTTTTCAAAGAAAAATCCTAATCCTGGTTATTTTCAAGGAATGAGTGATATTTGTGCTGTTCTTTTATATGTTTTATATAAAGATGATACAATTAATTCTGATTTTATTAAAAATGATGTTAGTTTTTTATTTTATATTTTATATTCTGATAATCATTTTATTGAAGCTGATTTATATAGTTTATTCTCTAGATTAATGTCAAAAGATCTTTATTTATTTTTTAATTATCATAGTGGAAGAAGTTTTTTATCAGCAAAAAATTTAAATGAAAAATTAGAGTTAACTCAAAATGATATTATTACTTGTAATGATAATATTTTAAAAAAAAGAGTTTTTAATATTTTTTATATTGAATTAAAAAAATTAGATGAAAAATTATCTAAAATTTTAATTAAAGAAGAAGAACTTGATTATTTTTTATCAAGATGGTATCTTTGTTTATTTAGTCGTGAATTTTCAATAGAAAAAACTATTAAATTATGGGATATTATATTTTGTTATGAATTTTTACAATTTCATTTTAATATTGAAAATAATGAGAAAAATAAATCTAAAAATCATTTCAATTTTTTAGATTATATTGCTTTAAGTATGTTTTATAATGTTAAAAATAGAATGAAAAAAGTAGATGAAGAAAAACATAATTTACATGTTATGACACATTATCCAGAAGGTTTAAATGTAATTAGAATAATATATGATGCTGTTAGTATAAGTAAAAAATTTAATGGGAATATTTTAAATGTTAAATAAATAATTTTTTATTGTTATTGTTTTATTTTATTTTATGATTTCATTTAATTTTTTATAAATCTTCTTTTTCAAAATTTTTGTTCGTTTCTTTTATTTTTTCTTCTACATTATTTGATGTTTTATTATATCTTTCATAACATAAATGATATACTTCTGATAATTTTGAATATTTATTAAATCCTTCTTTTATTAATGAAGTGAAATTTTTATTATATCCTAATTTTATTAATTCTTTAATATCATTTTCTAATGTATCATTTCTAATAATACATGAAAAAACATTTAATGCAAATGGTTTCTCTTTTTTTGTTTCTTGATTTTTACTAAAAATGAAAAAAGAAAATAAAATAAAGATAAAATATGTAAATTTATTCATTTTTAAAATAAAAAAATATATAAAAATAAAATAAAAAACTTAAAAACAATAAAATATTATTTTTTATTATTCAACAAATGAAAAATTAATTTTTTCACTTCCATATTTTCCAAAAAATTAATAATTATATCTTTTTTTTTTAATTTATTCATATAGCCATCATTATTAGTACTTAATTTACTTATATTTATACTATTAATTGAACTATTATTTATTGGATTTGAATATTGATTATTTTCATTAAAAAGTGTTTCATTGTCCTTATTTATTAATTCATTAACAGAATTTTTAAAAATATCCATATAAATATTATTAGTTTTATTATATAATGAAGTAAAATGTCTTTGTAAATTTATTTTTTTGTTATTTTCTTTATTTATATTATTTAATATTTTTTCTGTTATAAAATTCATTTTTATTTTTAAATGATTTTCGATGTCATTTCTCTTATTAACATTTCTTGTTGTAGAAGGAATATTTGTTCTAGTAATATAAAATCCATTATTATCTTTATTTTGTTTATCTAAAATATTTGGTGATGATTTTGATAAATTAAATTTTTTTTCTTTTGTTTTATCTGTTAATGGTTCATTTATTAAACTTTCATATCTATTAATATTTCTTATTGTTTGTTGATCAATAGTATCTATTTGTTTATTTTGTAAATTTTTTAATGTTAATTTTAAATATTGATTTAAATTCTCCATATTTTCATATTCTCTTTCATAAAAAAATTCTTCTTCAAGAAGAATTTGATTTTTTTCTTTTATTTTTTTTAAATAAATTTTATCGTTTGTTAAACTAATATCTAAATTTTTAACTTTTTTTTTTATTTCATTTAAATGACTGGAATAATCAATGTTATATTTATTTTTATAATTTTGAACTTCTTTTTTTAAATTTTCAAGTGATTTTTCTAAAAAACTATTCAATTTTTTTCTCTCTGATAAAAAATGAGATTTACACATTTCAAAAGAAGATTTTTTTCTTTTATCACATAAAATTCCAATATTTTCTATTTGATTATTTATTTGATGAAGTTGAAATTTTAATTTTTCTTTTATGTCTCCTTCAACAAAACTATCAATATTCATACTATTATCATATTCAAATTTATTTTGATATTTTATTAATGTTGGTTGACTATTATTTTTTCTTAATAAATTTCTTTTTTGAATATTTAATGAAATTCTTCTCATATATTAATTCAAAATAAAAATTTATTATTAATTATATATTTTATTTATAATATACTTTTTAAATATTTATGAATAAATAAAAAAAAAAATTACTAATTCAGTATTTTAATATTTAAATGGTTACTGATTATAAATATACTTATAATTGAAAAATATATATATATATAATTTTTTCATTTTTAAAATATTTTATTGTGAATTATCTTTATAAAAATTTTAAGAATATTATTCGAAAAGCTTTATATTTTATTCATTATTTAAAATATACTATATAATAAAATTTATTATAAGATTGATATAATTTAAAATATATTAGGTTTGAAAAATATCAACTACAATCTTTCAATTAAAAAAAATAATAAAAAAAAAATATAAAACTAATGAATAGTCAATCAAAAAAATATTTATATACAAAATGTGCTTTTACCTATATAATAAAAAACAATTTTATAATAGGTTTCTTTTATTTATTTGATTTTCTATCAATCTTATCATTTATAACATTAGTTCCTTTAAAAATAAAAAATTACAATAAAATTTATATAGAAAAAGACAATTATATATATTATTTCAGTATATTTAATTTATACAAAGAATATCTTCCAACATCCAATGTATCATATATGGTATCAGTAATAATAATTGTAATAGTAGTATTAATAATATATTATATATTATTACTTTTTCTAACAAAAGATAATGTAAATTCAACAGGTTCAAAAATGGAATTATTTAAAAAAATATATGTTAACTTCTATGAATTTATTTTATTTAGAGCTTTAAGTTTATATATTTTTGATAGTTATATTACTTGTATTGTAGAATGTATATATAAATCATTTGAAAAAAATGGAGGAATTTATGGAATGATTGAATTTTTTCTTATTATTGTTTTTTTTTATTTAGTATCTGATACTATAGGACATTTAGGTGGACATGCTGTTGTTGCTAATTTAAAAGCTTATAATGGAACTTTAGGAGATTATCCTTTTGATATGAAATTTTCTGCTACTTATGATTTAATTAATATTATTTTGAAAATTTTTATTTCGATTGAAAAAAATGTTTTAATTAAAGGAAAAAGTCTTATTACTTTTAAAATATTTTTTCTTAATCTTGTACCTTTTGTTATTATTTGGATTTATTTTATTTATATTATGATTACTTTTTATGTTACTACACATGAATTATTATATTTTCCATTAAAGAAAACTTCTACTATTAGAAATTGTTTAGTTACTTTTGCTTGTGTTTCAAGTATTCTTGATATTTTAATAAATGAAAAAAAAATATTTTTATTTTATTTATTAGAAGGAATCTTTTTTGCTTTTATTTTATTTTTTTTCCTTTCTCATGATGAAACAACAGTTTTAGAAGTATTTTATAATAGTAGAAATTATATTTCAATGTTAATATTTTTAATATCAAATGATTTAGATTATAATCAAATAATAGCAAAATGGATAATTAATCATAAAGTAACATGTAAAGTAGAAAATTGTTCAATTTGTCCTTATATAGTAAAAACATTTAAAGATACTATTCCAAATGAAATTACAATTGAAGATTTTTTTGCTTTTGTTGTAAATGTAATAGGAAAAGAATTAGAAAAAGGAAATTTATTACCAACACCAGAAGAATTAATATATTTAGATATAATAAAATTATATGATATGCAATTTAAAAATGAAACTCAAAGATTAAAATATTATTTATCAAGTTATCAATATTTAATAAAATATAAAGGAACAAATACAACAATTTATCATAATATTTTAGTAATGTTTGAAAAAAAAATGGAAGAAAATGTTGATTTTAATAAAACTTATGCTGCATTTAGAGATAGTGAAGAAGTCTTTGTTTTATATAATGATTTTTTTAATGATATTGATAATTTTATGAGATATCAAAATAAAAATCCAGATAATATAATTGGAATATCTGATAAATTATTTCATTTTGCAAAACATCCAAAAATTTTAAGTTTAATTAAAAATAGTTCAAGTTATTCATATGAAATATTATTATTAAGATATATTTTTGAAGTTGTTGCAGTAAGAAGTTTAAATGAAAATTATGAATTTTTAGAAATGAATAATTTTGATGATTATCTTGAATACCATTTTGCTCATGATAATTTTCTTTTAATTCATTATGGTTTAGTCGCAAAAGATTGTACTATAATTAAATCAAGTTATGATTTTAGGAAATATTTAAATTATTCTTTAGATAATTTATTCCCTTCTGATTTAAGACAATTTGGTAAAGAAAAATTTATTATTAGTATTAATACAAATGATTTTAAAGATGATTTAAATATTTTTGAATATATTGTTATTAATTTTAAAAGTACTAAATTAATGCAAGAAGGATTTTTAGAAAGTTTTTATATGAAATATGTTTCATTTCCTTCAATTGATTCTGGAGAAGTTTTAGTCTCTGGACATTATTTATTAGGTAATAAAGATGTTTTAATATTTAAACAAGAATTAGGAAAAGAATATTTAGTTACTTTTTCAGAAAAAATGGGAGAAATATTAAAAATTAATCCTGAAATTGTTGCTAATTTAGCAATTTCTCAAAAATATTTTACATTTGCTAAAATGTTTAAAAAAGTAATTTTAAATGAAGAAACAGAAGCTCATGAGAAAAAAAATTTAAGAAATAAAGTTTTAAATATGGAAAATGAGATTAAAAATAGTAAAGAGAAAAATTTAGAAAAAATAAAAGAAAATGAAAGAGAATTACGAAGATTAATATCTCGAGAAAAAGAAAAAGAAGAAGAAATAGTAGTTCAATTAAATTTTGATAGATATTTAAAAACATTATCAGATCATTTATCAGAGAATACAGATATAAAAAATCCAGAAAAATTAATAGAAGAATTTAAAGAATCAAAAAATTCAGTAAATAAATTAAATTTTATCTTAAATAAAAAATATGAAATTGACACAGATGGAATATTATATTTTGTATATTATGTAATAACAGAAAAACATGGAGCAAATCCAAATTTAAATCAAAATAATAAATTTGAAAATGATGATGAAAAAAAATTAGAAAATAATTTTAATGAAAGTATATCAAAATATGTACAAAATACAGTTGGTGATGCAAGTTCAGTTCAAAGTTCAGCGGGAACTTATTCAAAAGGAAATAGATTAAAATTAAGTGGAAGAGATAAATTAAAAGAAGAAGAAAAACAAGATTTTGAAAAATTAAAAATTTTTTCTAATGTTATATCAGGAATAAATGTTTTATTAATAATTTTAGGTTTTTTATTCCTTATTTTATTATTAATTAATGATAATCATTTTACAAAATTATTCAATTTATTTCAAAGATATAAATATTTTATGAGAGGAATTCAAACAGAAGAAATGAGATTAGTTTCAAATGTTTGTATTGTTTATCCAAGTAATGAAACTGAATGTTCTTGTTTTTTTCAAAATTTTTCATATGCTTTACAAGAAAAATTACAAATTGAAGGAATTGGAATGGATATTAGTACAATTGTTTATTATCAATTTAGAGAAACTTTTGAAGTTATAAATAATCATTATTTAAATTTTAAAAAAAATGTTTTTGACTTAAGTCAAAATTATGTTGATGAGATTGAAAAAGAAGTTATTTTAATACCAACTGCAACAAATGATTATGGTGATATTGATGATGAAAATTATGTAAAAGAAGAATCATTTTTAGAAGGAATAAATGTTTTTTTAAATTATCTTATTCAAGTTATTAATAATGATACTTTAAGAGAAACTCCAATTCAATATTTTACAGTTGGAATTGATTATAAAGTTAGTAATTTAGATTTAATTGCTTGTACTCAAGAACAAAGAAATATTTATTATGCTATTATGAATTATCCTTTTGTTGAAAGAGCTTTATTAAATGTTCAAAATTTAATTAGAAATTGGTTTAGTAATTATTTAAATGGAATTAATGATATTTTAATTGGATTTTCTGTTGGAATTGTTGCTTTAAATTTTATTTTAATTGGTATTACTGTTTTTTTTATTCATGAATTTATTTTTGTTTTAAATAGGAAATTAGAAACTATTAAAACTAAATTTGCTTCTGCTAGTTTTATGAAATATTTTAAATCTAAATTTTTAAATTTAAAATCACTTCTTGCTTTATATGAAAAAATGCCAATGTCAGTTGTATCATTAATAAATAAAGAAAAAGAAGAATATTTAAAATTAACAGTAATAGAAAAAAAAGAAGAAGTAATAATTCCAGAAAAATTAAAGAAAAAAATACGTAAAGAAAACATAAAAAGTTTTCGTCCATTATTAAAAAGAAATATATCAATAATAATAGTATTATATTCAATATATTTTACAATAGCAGTAATACTTTTTATATTAATGAATTCAAAATTCTCAAATTTAAAAACATTAGTAACATTTGTAAATTACAATGCAGAAATAGACAATTACTTAAGTTTTGTTTTAAACAGTCTTCAAATAATGATAATAACAAATACATCACAATATGATTTTGGTTATTTTATTCATTCAAATTCATCAGAGCCTTTAATATCAAATTATATAAAAGAACATTTATTTGTTATGAAAATGATAAAACATATTGAAGAAAAAAATCCAGGAATTTATTCAGATATTTCAATATTTGATCATGTTGCTTGTGAAGATTTACAAACTTTTCATGATTCTGATTTTGAAACGATTATTCCTGATGGTGAAGATGTTAAATATTATTCTTATTTAACTGATGTTTGTAATGCTTTGGGTATTTTAGAATATCAAAATCAAGATTTAGTTATGAATAATATTATTTTTCTTGAAGAAAAATTGTTAAAAGGTATTTTGAAAGTTCCTTATAATGAAAAATTAGATTATTTAAATAAAGATGAATTGTATGAAATTTATTCTTTACATTTAGTTATTATGAGAATTTTAAGAAGTTATTTAAATGAAAGTGCTCTTCCTAAATTAATTAATGAAGTTTTAACTGCTCATAAAAATGTTTTTGTTATCTGTTTAACTATTAATTTATTTTTAGAATTGACAATTATGATTTTGTTATATTTTCTTATTCCAAAAAAATTGTTATCAACTAATACTAAAGTTGGGTTGTTTATTTATTTTCTTGATTAAGTTTTTTTTTTGGTTTTTTATTTTATTTTTTTTGTTTATTTTTGAAGGTTTTTTTTAGAGTATCTGTAATTTTAAAATTTACATATAAGAATTCTTTTTGAATTTTTCTTTTCATTAAAAAATTAGTTTATTATTTATAATAATGTATAATTGTTATATTTTTTAAATTTTATGAATAAATTAGATTTAAATAAATGAGGAAAGTTATTTTATTTTATTTTTTTAATAATAATTTTTTTTTAATATGTGAATCTAAATAAAAAAATTCATTATAAAAAATTTAGATAGAATTTATGTCTAAAAAGAATAATAAAAATAAAAGCAAGCAATATATTCAAAAATTAAAAGAAATGGAATCTAGAATGGAAAAAGAGGCTAATAAAAGGCAAATGAAGAAAGAAATTAAAAGGAAAACAAATGAATTAATTGAAGATATTGAAGATATCAATTTGGAACAAGAAAAAGAAGAAAAAATGGATATAGAAAAAAGTAGTAAATCAAAACATAAAAAAAGAGTATCTTATAGATATAAAAAAAAGAAGAGATATAATTAACAATATTTTTTAATAAAAAAATAAAAAATAATAAACTATTTTAATAAATAATAAATTTTTAAAAATAGGAATAAATTAAAAATGGATAAAGATGCAAATCATATTTTTTTCTTAATTGAAATACCAAACCAATGTTATTATGAGATTAAAAAATTTTTAAAAATTCATCCACAAACTGAATTTAATTTAGATGTGGTTGAAATTAAAAATTTTTTTGATAAAGAATCTTATAAAGGAAATGCTACAATTTTTCTTTGTGTTGCAAAAACATTCGATAAAAACAGAAAAAGAGAAATCAAAATTCAAATGAATATTGATAATTATAACTTTGAAGGTAAATTAAATAATTTTGATTTTTCAAGAACACTTTATTTATATAATTTTTATTTTGAGAAAAAATATAATAAAAACCCTCCAAATATTAATTTATTAACTTTTTATCAAAAATTTCATATTTTTTTAAATTATTTAAAACAAAATTCAAACAATTTCATATATGATAAAAGATTGTTAATTTTCGATAGTCTTTATATATTAAAAATAAATGACCAAATTGAATTCGACTTAGTTTTGGAACTAATTAGACAATGTTATAGAAAAAAGGAAATAAAGGATATAATTATGCATATAAATAAAAAAAATATTAAATGTATTCATAGAAAAACACTAAAAAGAAAATATTATGAAAATATAATAAATGGAATTGTTGGAAAATTTAAAGATAATATTGATGAATTGTTTAAAGATAATGAATATAAAGTTAAAGATTTAGTCTTAAATAAAATTGCTCTGTTTTTTTATAGAATTTTTGAACCTGAATTAGTCAAAAAATTTTTTGAAAAAAGTAATAAAAAATCTGATTTAATAAACATTTTATTTGATAATAGATTAGAAATAGGTATTTATAAATTAGAATCAATAACATTTTATATAAAATTTGCAGAAACAAAAGACCTATGTGATAAAATTTTGTCGTTATCAAAAGATCGTTTAACATATTTACAAGCATTAGAAAATAATATAGATTTAATTAAAAAGAAAATTTATAAAACACAATTTTGTATTAATAATGAAAAAAATTTACCTAAAGTTTTTAGAGATGATAATATAGAGTTAATATTTGGAACTCTTTTCAGAATATATGAAAATAATAAATCATTTATTGTTTTATCTTCTGATTTCATCAAAGATTATATAGAATATTTTTTTAAATTTCAAAAATTAAAACAATTTATTCAATTATATGATTGGCTTAAAAAGAAGGAATTATATACAAATGATTTAATATATGATTATAAAAGCAAAATTAAAAGTTTATTAAATTCAATGGTCGAAATAAAAGATAATAAAAAAAACAAAGCAATTTATACATTAAATCAAAATGAAATTATTCAATTTTACTATATTGTTCAAGAAGAAAATTTATATATATATTTTAATGAGAATGAATTATCAAAAAATATTATCTTTTCATCAATAAATGATAAATTTATTGAATTATTTAAAAAATTAAAATTTGAAAAAATTCAAAATTTATATCAAAACTTTTTTCAAAAAATTCAAAAATTTCAAGACATGAATATACTTTTTGAATTAATATCTTTTCGAAATTTGAAATCAAAGTCAACTTCAGAATTATTTAAATTATGTTTTAAAAAATATGCAATTAAATTCAATAATTTTAATGAAGAAGATAATGAAATATTATCAGGAATAATTGTTAAAATAATTGTTATTTGTAGAAATAATTATATTAAATATAATGACATTTTAAAAATAATTAATAATTTAAATGATAAACAATTTACTTCTTTATGCCCAAAATTAATGGAAGAATTTAATGATGAATTACCTCCAGATATATTTGATATAATATTAGATCATTTAGAAAACATAAATCCAGAAGATTGTTTCAAAATTCTTCAAAATATTAGAAATGATAAATTAATTAAATTATTTTTTGAGAAATGTGAAAATACGAAAATTATTAGTTTAGAACGTTTTTTTTTAACTGATGAAAAAGAGGATGAAAAATATAATTTTTTGAAATTAGTAATCTTACATTTATATTTTAAAAATGATAAAATAAATTTTATTGCTAAATCGAAGAAAATACTTTCTCAAATTAAAAGAATGTTAGAAGAACAAAATTTTAAGTTTGAACAAATTTTAATAATAAACTATTTAGATAAACATCAACAATTAGGAAAAAGATTATTTTGTGTATTTCAAAATGAAGAAAAAGGCAATCAATTTGCAAGTTTTTTAATAAAAATTAAAAATAAAGTATTAAAAAAAAGAGATACAATTGAAAATATTATATATTATATTGCAAACTATTTGCCAAATTCTCAAAAAGATTATTTAAAGAAATTAAAAGAAATACATAGTAATTTATTAGAAAATAAAGTAAAACAAATTCTTGAATTAAGTATTCCAAATGCAGAAAATTATGAAAAAAAAGCTTTAGATATTAAACAAAAAGATAACTCATTGTTTTTTAAATCTATTTATGAATCTGAAAAAAATAGAAATGAACAAAATGAAGAAAAAATATTACAAAATTCAATAAAAAAATTTAATGGATTAGAAGATATTCTTAATGGAGAAAAATCAGAAAAAATTTCAGAAAATGAAATAATAGAACTAGTGAAATCATTCAAAAAAAAAGATGAATTAATAAATGAAATAAAAAAATTAAAATTAATATTTTTTGGTGATGAAGAAAAAGTAGTAGAAGGTGAAAACAACTTAATATTAATTCATTCTCAAGAAATACTTAAAAATCAAATCTCATATATAATCAAATTATCAAATAAATTTAACATAAAAAAAGACAAATTATTAAAAGATTTAAATGAAATAGAAGGAACATTAAAAAAACAATTAAAAATAGAAGAATTAACATCAATTAATGAGAAAATAAATTCATTGAATTTACCAATTTTAAACAATGAAAAAGGGAAAAATATATTAGAAAATTTATTTAGTAGAGAAGGAATTCTTAATTTTTTATATACTAAAGAAATAGAAGATATAAGAAATTTAGAAGATTTTGCAGGAGAAGATACAGAATCATATAACGTTGATGTTGCTGATTTACGTTCATTAGGAACATGTGTGGCATTTATTTGTGAATTAAAAAAATTAATTAAAAATAATTTGTTAGTTTTTTTAAATGGCTTTATAAAATTAATTGAGAAAAATAGATTTGAACAATTAGATATTAGTTTTAAAACTATTTCTGATAAATATTATGATTTGACTAGTTTATATACTGATCAATTTGATAAAGATTTTCTTGCAAAAAAAAATATTGAAGAAATATATAAAAAAAGTACTTTTATTTTGAAATATGAGAATCCAAAATATATATGTGACGTTGATTATGATTATAAAAATAAAGAAAAGGAAAAAAGGAAATTTGAAGATATTTTAGATTATAGAGATAATGCTTTAATGAGGAAAAAAGATGAAAGTAATGAAAATAATAATAATAACGAAATTATACCAAAAAGAAAAGAAAATGAAATTGATTTTTATGATAAATGTGTGAAATTTGCTTCATTAATAGGAAAAATAATAGAAATATTAGAACATTTAAATTCAATTGTAAATAAAGGATATTTTGAAGATTTAAGTTATAGAATTTCAATAAATAATGGAGAAGAAGAATGTGAAAAATTAAATGTTAAAGATAGTATGAGAAAACTCAAAATTGATGAATTAAACAATTTTTTAAAAGAAATAAAAGAAAAACAAATAGAAGGAGAAAGGAAAACTTTTAAAGAAAATGAAGAAACACGTTTAATTTATGGAAGACAATTTAATACAATTCATACATATTTAACAAAAAATCAAAATAATAAAAAAGATATGACTTATTTAAACAAATATTTAACAAATAACAAAATAAAAAAAGAAATAATTATACAACCAATTAAAACACATGATAATTTATCTAATATGTATATAAATGCAAATAATTATATTAAAGAATTATTAAAGCAAAGTAATTTAAAATATAAAGATATTTATTCAAAATCAATTATAACAAAAAATGAATATACAGGAATTTATAGTTTAAAAGCATCTAAACAAGATTTAATTAAAAAATGTGTAGGTGCATTTTATGAATTAACAAATAATATTCCAACAGCACAAACAGTATTATATTGTAATGAAAAAACAAATCAAGAAGAAATAATTTCATTTTTATATAGATCAATTAAAGCTAATTTCCAATGTCTTTTTGGAATTATTA
>JAEEGL015663540.1_pt1 | contig 24111 bp, 21 predicted proteins | sample 9134231 | NCBI WGS metagenome assembly JAEEGL01 (sample SAMN16246548, study PRJNA631951) | gut metagenome | biome: gut microbiome; feature: rumen; material: fiber-attached | host: Bos | place: Iran: Karaj | collected 2018-10
GAATCACAGATCGATGCCGTATATACCGTGCTTTCACATCCGATATCCGTCATAACAGGCGGCCCGGGGACAGGCAAGACTACGGTTATAAGGGCTATTGCAGAGCTTTTTATAAAATACGGGAAAACAAAAGTTGTATTTTTAAGCCCTACCGGCAAGGCTGCAAGAAGGATAGAAGCGGCAACGGGATTCAGTGCTGATACGATACATAAGAAACTGCGCCTTACCACCGAGGGCAAGGCTCCAGGTTCTCAGGATGAACTGCTATATGCCGACCTTATATTTGTGGATGAAGCTTCCATGCTTGATACATGGACTGCCGAAAAGCTGCTTTCCGGGATTGGGCGGGGCAAGATAGTCTTTATAGGTGATATAGATCAGCTTCCATCAGTCGGGGCCGGAGCTTTTTTGAGAGACATAATCGAAAGCGGCGCCGCAAGCATCGCAAGGCTTAATGTGATACATAGACAGGAGGGGGAATCGCTTATAAACAGGAATTCAAGACGGATCAAAGACGGTGACTACAGGCTTGAATCCGGGGAGGATTTTACGTTCACGCTTAAGGAGGATATGGAAGAAATAGAAAAATTGGCTATATCATGGTATCTGAATGACGTGGCAAGATTTGGCCTGAGTGAGACAGTATTGCTTACTCCGGTAAAAAACGGGACATGCGGAGTATATTCACTGAATGAGAAGATACAGGCGATCATCAACCCGCCTTCTGACGTAAAAAAGGAAATGCATGGAGTTTCCGGACAGGTGTTCAGGCCAGGCGATGCCGTCATACAGCTTACCAACTGCGAGGAAGCAGCAAATGGCGATGTCGGCGTGGTAAGCCTGATAAAAGATGAAAACGGCGGGATCATGGAAGTGACATTTTATGATGGGAAAACAAAGACATATGACCGTTCTAACATCGAAGAAGTTATGCTTGCTTATGCAATGACCATACATAAAAGCCAGGGCAGCGAATATAAAGCGGTGACAGTATGCTTCCCTAACGGGCATAACAACATGCTCAAACGCAACCTGCCTTATACAGCGTTTACAAGAGCCAAAGCAAGCGTCCACTATGTCGGCATGTGGGAAACCCTATGTATTGCTATCGTCAATGATGATACATATAAACGCACTACAATGCTCACGAAACTGATAAAAGACATGGCTGCAGGAGAACCGATAAGACAGTATGTCTCAAAAAGAAAAGAATCCCAGATACTAAAAGAACAGCTGGATATGATCAAACAGGAAGAGTAAAACAATAAAGCCATCAAAATATCAGAAGCCCCGTTATGGGGCTTCTTTGTGTTTAAAGGAAAATGCTGTAAATCTATCTATGAATGTTCATCTGATCATTCATAATCATCGTACCTATGCCGCATCCATACAACCACATAGCCGGCGATCATGCCGAGTACGCCCAGGATAGAAATAGCGCATACAAGACCGCCTTCCATGATCCCGGCTATAAGGAGCGCAATGGGAGTAACGATACATAAGGCATAAAACATATATTTCCATAAAGGCGTCTTTGCCCCGACACAGGCTATGACAGGCCATATGCCTACCTTATTGCTCTTTTTGCTGTTACATATCCTGCATGAAGCGGCAAGGTTCTTTATTTCATTTACATCTTTTATCCCATATTTTTCAAGGAGCTTTCTGGTGGATTTGTTCTCTACAGCCTTTTGTACAGGAATGATATGATCAACTACCATGTCCTCTTTCTTTAATAGCTTCCCACAATACGAACAGAAGTAATATTTTCCGTTTCCAAATGCGCCTTTATCAGCAGATAAGAAGTCCTGCCTGTACGTCCTGCTCCTGCGCTGGGAGATGTCTTTTAAAGTAAATTTAAGCCCCCTGAGCCTGCAGAAGCGCATGCATTTTTTTTCAAAAGCAGGAGTGTACTGTTCCGATTCTTTCTTCCAGCTCTTTGATTTATCATCAAAAGTAAGCCCAAGCTTTTTTAGCTTTTCCTTGTATTTATAAGTCCTGCCTGAAATAATATACTCATACATTTATATTTCCTCCCGGTATATTGCCTGAATGATTTACAGAACATTACAGCCTCTTTATGTTTCATACATATTATGTCTGAAAATATCTTGTTCATAAGAAAACACAGGAAGGAGACATGAACACATGGATAATGAAAAAAGAATCGACGGACTCGCCATTGATGAATTTTATCATGCAGGGTCCATGGCAACAAAAGGAGATATGTACCATCAGCAGATACTCACAAGGATACTCTTTGATGGGCATAAGGACGAAAATCCCCGTCCCAGATACTCTGACGGAACTCCTGCACATACCTTTTTCCTCTGTGAGCCGATCGTGCAGAGATACGATCTTGAAAAAGGCGAGTGCCCTTTGACTACCAAGCGGCCCAATGCATGGAAGTCGGGAGTCAAGGAAATCTTATGGATATACCAGATGCAGTCAAACAGGCTGTCAGATCTGCATGACCTGGGTATTTCCTATTGGGATGAGTGGGATATAGGAGACGGTACTATCGGATGCAGGTATGGGGAAACCGTAAGAAAGCACGGCCTCATCGCAAGGCTGCTGGATGGCCTGAAGAAAGATCCTTTCGGAAGAAGGCATATCATGTCGCTCTGGCAGGAAGATGACTTCAATGACAAAACAGGCGGCACGACCAAAGGCCTTAACCCTTGCTGCTATGAGACGATCTGGAGCTGCTACAGAGGTGATGACGGACAGATACGGCTGAACATGATGCTTAACCAGCGTTCATCAGATTACGAAGTATCCTGTTCCATCAATGAGATCCAGTACATCGCACTTCTTATGATGGTGGCACAGCATTGCGGATATATCCCCGGAGTATTTACCCACGTCATCGAAAATGTTCAGATATATGACCGTCACGTAGATAATGTGAAGGAGATACTCAGAAGGGATGCCGTAAAATGCTCGCCAAGGCTCCTGCTTAATCCTGAGAAAAAGGATTTCTACTCATTCAGCATAGAAGATTTCACGCTTAGTGACTACCCTCTCGATGAGATAAAAGCCAGAAATAAGCAGCTGGTATTTGATCTTGGCATCTGATATTGAAAAACCGCAGTGCAAATGCACTGCGGTTTGTTTTGTTGTCAGATCTCATTACCTGACATCTTTTCAGGTTTTTCTTTATTTTTCGTTTTCTTCTTTTTAACGTTTTTCATATCTTCTTCCGCCCACTTTAACATGGTCACATAGTCACTATAAACCTCTGATCTCTTCTTTTCGTCAGGATAGTTGTTTAGAGCATGTTCCATCTTTTCAGTAGTACGGCACTTACGGCTTATTTCTGATATGGATCCGAATTCATGTTCCAGACCCTCCATTTTCTTACGCTCCCGTCTCAGCTCTTTCTGAAGGCTTATGATCTCCATATCCTTTTCCACGTCATTTTTATATTCTGCCCTTATCTGTGAGATAGTAGTATCCCTTTCTTTTATTTCCCGGAGGCTTGCTGCCCTGACATTTTTCATTGTTTCAGCAACGCGCTTCTGGTATTCGTCGATAGTCTCGCCTTTCTTCATGACCGGAGGATCTATGCCATAGACGGCATTGTTCAGCTCAGTATAGAACCTTGCTATATCCTTATGTTTTGCTTTTGAACCGGTAACGCCTCTTTCAAGACCATGCCTTTTCTTCATGAGCCTTCCATACGAAGTCTGCATCTGGACGTAATCCTGTCTCTTATCGAGATAGTGTGACAGGTTTATCTTGCCTTTATCATCCACCGGCACAACAATTGCATGGCAATGCGTGCTTCCGGCTTCATCAGCGTGATACACCATGCTTATGATGTTGTCACCATATTTTTCAGGACAGGCGTTAAAAGTGTCACGGAGCCATTTCAGGTTATCCTGTTTCCACTGTTCGACATTGATGTTGTTTTCCTCACTCTTGGGAAGGACAGTAACTACCTCAATAGCCATGATCCCGTTTTTCCTGAAAGCATGTGTATTGTAATATTCCAGGCTGGACATTTTTTCATTGAACAGCTCAAGGTAAGTCTTTCCGTTGGTTGATACTATCTCGTCGTTCAGATGGGCAAGGGTTTTATCTGCATTAGGCGTATCTCCCTTTCTGTAATCATGCCTGTAAGCAGCTACCAATCCTCCGACACTTTTTATCTTTTCTATTCTCATAAATGAATATGCCATTTTGATCCTCCGTATATAAATGCCGCCACGCTCCACGGAAAGCTCCGTAAGAGCAGGCTGAATATTTTGGGGTTTTGTAGTTTTAATATGTATGATAGCCATCCAAGAAATTTCCTAATCTCAAAAAACAGGACTAGGCTATTTTAAATTCCCTAGTAAGTATAGGAAATTTTTCTCAACCCTTTTTTAATTTACCTTAACATCAGCCCGTAAGCGTCATTAACGGCCATAAAAATATTCATAAACAACCGCAAACAACGATCTATAACAGTCCATAATCTCCCATAACAGTATTATCAATCATATACAATCGTCCTAAAATATCCGAAATCATGTATATACCTACTATAAACCGCCAATAATCGCCATAAACTGTATATAACGCCTATACAGCCATAGACGCCATAATATGTCCACAATGCCCATGAATGCCTATGATCGCCATAGATTGCCCATACTGCATATACCGTACATACCGTCCATACCGCCCGTGCGCTCCTGGCTAATCATCTAAAATCGTCTGTAATCATCATAGACGCCCATAAACGCCTCTAAATGTTCCCAAATAGCTATAAATTCCCATAAATGCCTATGACTGTCATTGACGTAATAGCAGTAATAGCGGTATATACGCCCGTAGACGTGTAAGGCGCCAAATCAGCCTAAATAATCCAAAATAGTCCAAAATAGTCTGAAATAGTTAAAAACAACCCGAAATAATCTGAAATCGTCATAAACGAACCGGAATAAATCCTGACGAAATCGGTATAAAATGCCACAAATCCTATATAACCACCACAAATTATAGTCACAAATCATGCACGCAGCGCACCAATACGCCCACAGGCTCACAAGAATATCCATTGTAAGCATGGCGCAAGCCTGCGGCCTACAAGACATCACCATAAGCATGGTGCAAACCACAAACAATATACATCAGTGTAAGCATGGTGCATAACACCTATATTAAAAACATCACCGTAAGTGTGGTGCATATCAAAAATAATAAAATCTCATAGTAAGCATGGTGCGTAACAAAATAAAGAATACTTCATAGTAAGCATGGTACATGTCATATTTATGTATGCGTCATATAAACATGGTGCATAGCATATATCATAGACACCCACATATAGCCATAAATACCGTCGAACCGCAAAGAAAAGCAGCGATAAAAAGGGAAAAATAGCTGAAATACAGTAATAAAACATATTAAACAAAAGAGAATAAGAGAAGATATGGCTGTATATATGGCTATATTGCACCACTGCACCATGGAAAGGAGCAAAGATGATAAGGATCAGAAAAGCTACAGAACAGAATAAAAGAAATCAAGAAAATCAAAAAATTCAAAAGAATCAAAAGAATCAAAAAAACAGGATAGCGGCCGCAGCTATGTTAATGGCCCTGTCTATACCCTACCTCCAGGGATGCACCAGGCAGGAAGTTCCCGATATCATATCGCAGGCAAAAGGAAACGAGACCGGTATGCAGTCCCAGAATACAAGTATCCCCGGACCGGCTGATCTATCAGGCAACGAAAAAGAGGAAAACGGAACGGAAAGCAGCGAGGATACAATCGAGATAAAAGATACTGAACAGGCCGAAACAGATAAAACAGAAAATATAACGGACTATGACGCGATGGAAGAATATATAGACAGCCTTGACAGGATACCCATAGCCGAGGAAGTAGCATCATCTTCTTTCAATAGCGGCATCATGCAGATAGGCACCATGATATTCAGGTGCAACGGGACGATGAAGTGGTCTGACGTGTCATCCATGCTTGATGAGAACGGATTTGTAAAACAGCTCGCAAGCACTGACCCCATGTCTGATGGATGGTTTTCATATAATGTCATATACAGCAAAGAGGATTACGGTTCATTATCCCTGTCATTATATTGCGAGGGAGAGGAACCCGAAGATGAAGATGCCTTTATCCCCTCGGATGATTCCTATATTTTTGATGTATCCCCTTATATATTTCACGGACTGTGGATGGAAAGCGTGACGCCGTCTTCCCTGGCAGAGACCATGAAAGATGAACCTATGCTTAGAGAGACGTACTACCCTCATGGGCTTACGCTGTATGGCATATACACAGAAACCGACATCATGGATATACTCGCATCAGAAAATGCCATACCGGTCAGCCAGGCAGGAAAGAGTAAGAGCGCGGGGACATATTTCAATGAGGAGCCCGTATCAGAAAATCTTGAAAATATACATGCAGGAGTTCCATACATGCCCTTTGTCGCCCTTGCAGAAGATCTCGGAGAAATCAAAATCAAAGGAAAAGGCAAATCCCCTTACCAGTATTCTTATGGCTTCACATTTGTGCATACAGGGGAAGAGGGATTATATGGTCTTGACCTGCCGCTCGTACAGGATAAGAACATATTCTGGTAATTCCGGGAGGTCAGCCATAATTCTGTTCCATAAAAGCAGTCAATAACCCAAATGATATATAATACATAAGGATTCAGAAAGAGAGGCATGTATGATCAAAGTATATGGATATTCCGACGACAATCTGGTAGTAGACGGTGCCCCGTATCCCGCCGATGAGATAGGATGCTTTGACAGCGTCGTGGACTTAAGATTCTCAGACGGGACAATGATTAGGGCAGGATATCCTAAAGAAGGAAAAGGCATCTGGTGGATCAAGGTACTCGAAAAAGGATCAGCACCACAGACCTTAACAGAATGCAATGACGAAAATGCTGAAATATACAGCGACGTCTTTGTGATCGATGCTGACTATGTATGGCATGAAGTCACGGACAGAAGATAAGGGATAACGCCCTTGTGATGACGCAAAAGACAAGGAGAGATAATGAATAAAGAAAAAATAAAAATCGCAGTTACAGGTCATCGTCCTGATAGAATCTCCGGGAGAGAACAAGATATAGAAAATTGGATTAGAGAAAAATTAAAGCAAATCAATTGTATTGAAGCATATTCAGGTATGGCACAAGGAGTAGATCAGATTTTTGCTAAAATTGTTGAAGAATTTAATATACCATTAGTATGTTGCTATCCATATAAAAATCTTTTTTTTCATCCGTGGAAGAAGAAATAAACATGAAGGCAAAAGATGTTCGTTTTATTTCAGATACTTATAGTAAGCAGTCATTTTGGATTAGAGATAAATACATGGTTGATAATTGTGATCTTTTATTTGCTGTATTTGATGGCGATAAAAATGGTGGAACATGGATTACGGTAAAATATGCAGAACAAATAGGGAAGCCTATAGTTTTTTTTGATTGGAAATGAGGAATTTTTGATAAATAAACAGTGTAAAAAGGAGAATAAAAATAAAGAAAATATAAGGAGGTAAACCAGACATGAGTAAGATAGACCCAGCTTATATGGCAAGGATATCCGCCGGCACGGCGAGCGGGATCGATTATAAGTCCCTGCTTAACCCGGAGCAGTATGAAGCAGTCACAACAACAGAAGGCCCCGTCCTTATTGTAGCAGGGGCCGGCACAGGCAAGACAAATACGCTCATAAAAAGGGTCATGTACCTCATCGATGTCAAGAAGGTATTGCCCGAGCAGATACTTCTTCTGACATTCACCAATAAGGCTGCCCAAGAAATGATATATAGGGCCAAGAGCACACTTGATGACAGATGTTCAAAAGTCGTAGCCTGTACATATCATTCATTCTGCGCAGCTATCTTGAGAAAATATGCAAAATACCTGGGAATGGATAACAACTACGTCCTGTACAGCCCGGAAGAAGTTGCTGATGCATTCGGCCTTATCAGAGAAAAAGAGGGGATAAGCAGGGAAAAGGATCTGCCCGGCAACAAATCGCTCGCATCCATTTTAAGTGCATCAGTAAATAAAAGCGTAAGCATCAAGTATATCATTGAGAATGCATATCCTGACTATGTACAGGAAATCGAAACCATAGAACGACTTACTGAACTATATATCAAATATAAGAGAAAGAAGAACGCCATTGATTATGACGACCTGATCACGCTAACCAACCGTCTGTTGGAAGAAAACCCGATAACGATAGCAAAAAGAATATCCGATACATACAAATACATCATGGTAGATGAATACCAGGACAGCAATCTCGAACAATTTAAGCTCTTATCCAATCTCCGCCAGTTTGAAAACAAGAATATATGCGTCGTAGGTGATGATTTCCAGTCCATTTATGGGTTCAGGGGAGCCAATTTCAAAAACATCATGGATTTCCCTAAACAGTTCACGCCCTGCAAAGTGATAAAGCTCATCAGAAACTACCGCAGTAACCAGGAGATTCTCGATTTGTCAAATGCCATCATGAAGCAGGCGCGGAATAAATATGAGAAAGAGCTTGTCGGATTATCCCATGCAGACCATAAGCCGTATCTCGTGATGACTGACAACCAGGACTCTGAGGCTTCGGCAATCAAGCAGGCGATAGAGGCATACCATCAGGAAGGCATGGCTTATAAGGATATGGCTGTCATAATCCATAGCAGCAACAATTCGCTAAAGCTTGAGGCGATGATCGCATCCAGCATTCCTTATAAGAAATTCGGAGGCATAAGGTTCATTGACAGGGTCTTCGTCAAAGATATCTTCGCATTCCTCAAGTTAGTTTCCAACAAAGCCGATGAGCTGTCCTGGTACAGGATATTACAGCTCCTGCCCGGCATAGGCTCCGCAGGAGCAAAAAAGATCACGGAAGCGATACCGGAGCACGGTATTGATGAACTGATAGTTGAATCACATTTCAAGAAAAAGAGCGCACCTTACCTTACGAAGCTGCATTCATATTTCAATGAAATGGAGGACATGGACTTCCATGAGCAAATCAATCATATTATCAATGACTACTACCCGGCGATCATGAAGGACAGCATAATGTCCAAAAAGGTCGTTGATAAGACCCGTGAAGAGGATACCCTCAAGCAGAGGCTTAATGACCTTGATGAGCATATCCAGCAGGCAAGGATCCTCATAGATATTGCCAAGGGCTACAAAACGGCAAGCCAGTTCATATGTGAGATGATGATCGAAGCATATGACTTTGATAAGACGGAAGATGATTTCCTCACCATTACCACGGTCCATTCCGTAAAGGGCCTCGAATTTAAAGTAGTCTTTGTCATGGACTGTATAGACGGCGTGTTCCCATGGGAAAGGAAGCCCAAGGCATTCACCGAGGAAGCCATCAAAGAATCCATTGAAGGAATGGAAGAAGAGCGCAGGGTATTTTATGTAGCTATTACAAGGGCAAAGGAAGACCTTTATATGTTCTTTCCGGAACTGTCGGGCTATGGAGATAAGATGTACAGGACTGACATATCAAGATTCCTTGAAGGCCTTGAGGATACTTACTGTGATGTAGAGGATTACAGATCCTGACCATATTAGCCTATGTAGCTGCTATCACGAAATCCGGGGATAGATACCGGAAGATATAAGGAGTTATAAATATGGCTATGATTATTATGAATAATATAACAGCGGATTTAACAGAAGAAGAAATAGCTGAGCTTGAAGCAGCTGAAAAAATGCCTATATCATATGATGAGGATTGTCCTAAAATGACAGAGGCTCAGTTAAGACAGTTCAAACAAGGCAGAAGAGTGTCCATACCTGTTTCAGAGTCTGATATGGATAAGATAAAGGAAAGAGAAATTATGATAGATTTTGACAGGTTCCATAAAGACGACATCGTTCTCATCAAATACAAAGTACCGAAGGATGCTAAGGGCTGTCCGGGACCGAGCGGGACGGCAATTATGAAAATAATAGATATCACAAACGCCATCGTATGGGGAGCCCATCTGCCCATATCCCCTTATCATCCGCCAAATGTACGGTTTTATAAAAAATATATTACACACATGGAACTATATCAAAATAGCCAGGTTAACTGATTGACACCATTTTTATTTTTTTTTAAATCAAAGGAGAGAAACATGAAGATCAAGATCAAGAAAATGTCAGCGACAGCCAAGACACCCACAAGAGGGAGCCAACAGGCAGCAGGGTATGATATGTATGCTGATATCGCCCAGAGAATTGCCATTGAGCCCCATAAGACAGAAATGATAAGCACAGGCATCGCCGCGCAGATACCCGAGGGTTATTTCGGTGCCCTCTGTGCCAGATCAGGGCTTGCTGCAAAGCAGGGCATCCGTCCGGCAAACGCAGTAGGCATCATCGACAGCGACTATACCGGCATAATCAAGCTTGCGGCACATAACGATTCCGACGAGACAAGATACATAAATCCCGGGGATAGGATATGCCAGCTTGTCATCGTCCCGTACCTCAGTGTCGATTTTGAGGAGACAGATTCCCTTGACGAAACACAAAGAGGCGAAGGCGGTTTTGGAAGCACCGGCATCAGCTGAGCCAATCATAGAAAGGAAGATTCTTATGAGTTACGATGATAATACAACCATGGCTATGATGACCGTGATTGGCCTATACCTGATAATGCTGCTGGCAGTAATAGTCATCATAATCCTGTACTGCATTTTTCTATCAAAGGTATTCAAAAAAGCCGGTGTGGCAGGATGGAAGGCATGGGTTCCATTCTATTCGCAATATCTGATCGCAAAGCTGGCTCTCGGACAAGGATTCTGGTTCTTCCTTATCTTCATCCCTTATGTCGGGCAGATAATCATGATGGTACTGAATCTTCTTTTTGTCAAAACCTTTACAGACAAGATACCGACCTTGATAATAACATTCTTCATGCCGTTTGTCGGGCTGATAATCCTGGCAAATGATGATACTGCCCAGTACAACGGCCCGGTACGGTTTTAAGTTTTAGGAGATTAAGCATAAATCCTCGGTTATTCAATTGCCGAGTAGTTCACTACAAGAGGAGCTTATTATGAATCATTCGCAGGTAAAAGCTTTGCTTATGAAGATCTATCAGAAATACAATATCGACAAATCCCGGGATATCCAGCAATGGATACAGGATGTGACCGCAGCCATCACGGGAGTAAGGAAACAGTCTTTTGCAGACAACCTTTCCACATTTACAGATATGTTCACAGACATACAGGATTCTAAACCTGACAGAGGCAGGAAAATATCTGCCTAAAAGTGAATTCTCGCATCAAGAAAATCAGCCTGCCGGGATACTGGATTTTTGACGCCACGGTTTCACACATATTAGATAATAACAGATACTTCATCAATATTATCTTGTTTCTTCTCTTGCAGAAGAAAAGTGAAAGGAGTGGTTCATTATGTCATTATTTGATCAGATAGCGCAAAAACTCATGCCTCAAAACAAAGAACCCGAGACCATGACTCATGAAGAAGCAAGTGCCGGGCACGCAAAAGCCAGGCAGGAGATGGAGCCAAAATATAAGCTGCTTCCGGATGACACCATACAGATAGGCGGAGTCACATTGCATAGAATACAGGCTCTCAGATCTTTTGTAGACAAAGACATGTCAGACAGGATGACAAGCCCGGTACTGGAAGGAGAATTTGGCGGCTATATAGAGCACGAAGGGAACTTATCACATGAGGGGGCCTGCTGGGTCAGTGAAAACTCATATGTCTACGGTGGAGCCAAAGTCATGGATAATGCCATGATATGTGATAATTCCATAGCCTGCGGGCATGCGATAGTCATGGGTGATGCAGTGGTGCGTAACCAGTGCAGGATCCAGGAAGATGCCGTCGTGGGCGGACAGACAAGGCTTTTTAACAGGGTTTATGTAACAAGCCACGCCACGGTAGGAGTCACCGATAAGGAATCGTCATTTAAAGATATACATCCCGATAGCAGAGATTATGAAAATTCAGAAGACAGGACTTCGATAAGAGGCGTTAATGGCTTTGTAGAAATGACGGGCCATGCATCCGTAGTAGGCGGGAGCATAATAGGAAATTCCGACATTATCATAGAAGGTAAAGTTACAGATTCACGCCTTACAGGAGGCCTTTACATAAGCCCTGCCGCATCCGTCACACGTACAGATGCTTATGGCAACTTAAGGTTTGAATCAGCAAGCGATGTGATAGACAGCCAGATCAATGGAAATGGTTACATTATAGCCCGCATTGACCATGGCAGATGCCTTGCCGGCAAGATCGATGACGGCATTATAACCCTTTCCCGTGATGGCCGGCAGCCCCTTGAGGTTTCGAAAGCCGAAGCTGAACAGGCATATAGCCAGATGGAAAGAGATACAAAAAATATCGGATCACCGTCAAGAGATGATGTTTTTATAAAATAAATTAGAGATTGCACAAAAGCGGATTGCGCTTCCCATAGAATAAGTAAAAGTAAGCCGAATTTTTACTTAGTATTAAAAAGGAGATAAAAATGATCGTATCATTAGGAAGAATCGAGAAGAACTCAACGGAAAAGTCATATGGGACAATATATAGTTTTAGAGTAAAAATCACTAATCATTATGGATCAGATAATGTTAGAGAGATAAACACTAACTACCGCGGAGACTATTTGCGTCCCGGATTGAACAGAAACCTCGTCATATCCAAAACAAAAAGCGGCAGGCCTAAGATTGCGTATTCGGCAACCCCGGATCGTAAGTTGGATATTATAGTACCAACAGATGACAATTTTAATAATGAAAGCCAGAGAGGATAGCCAATAATATGATATCTATTGACAATAACAGGCTAAAACATATGATTGGCGTCGCAAATTATATGTCTGAACATGCGACAGATTATAACGTTTTATCCGAAACGGCATATATTGTTGGTCTGTTGCATGATATCGGATATATTTATGGCGTGAAAGATCATGAACAAAAAGGCGCTGCGTTATTACGATCTTTTGGTTTTAACGAACATCTTTGCGAAATTATTTCCTATCACGGAACGAATATCAATGACGTGCCGGATACTATTTTAAAAGATAACTTAGCTCTTCTTTTGTTTGAAGCAGATATGATGATAGACGTATGCGAAGGGACAGCTGGAGAAGTTGTCGGTATGGACAGAAGGATAGAAGGAAATGCCAGACGTTATGGCTTAGGTAGCAAACAGCACCAAGGAATAACACAACACGCTGAGAACCTAAAAAAAATCTTACCGGCCGGATGGGAAAAGAGATATGAAATAAGCAAAAAAAAAGAAGGAGGAAATAATTTTATGATAATAAAAACAAAAAAAGGCTTAAAGAAAGGTCTGGCAATACCTGAAGCAGGTCAGGGGAGCTGTCAGATAAAGGTTCTTGAATCAGAGGATATGCCAATCGAAGGAAAGCTTGTCGGGAAAAAGCAGAAGCCTCATGGATCAGGATATATTACTGAGAACAGTTATAACATGCTCATCCGCAGGCTTCCGGCCAAAAGCACAGACGGAGAAATTAAAAAATCTGAGAATATATATAAGGTCATATTATATAGGGTCTGGGGAAATTCATCTTCGTCCATAATAAGGTATGTAAATCCCAAGGAAGCCAAGGACCTATATGATAAGGCCCTCAGGGAAGATGTATGCCCTGCCGGATATGCCGAACTTCCCTATCCGACTGATTAACAATATCTTCGCAGGATATTATGGCTCGACGAGAACTCCTAATCCATAAGGATTTGAGGTTTGAGAGCTTTGTTAATCTAGGAGGATGCAAAATAAAAAAGACTATAGCAGAGGGAGACGTCGACAAGTTTAAAAGCCCTGTTAATCGAAGTAACAAAAAAACAGCCTCCTCGCGGAAGCTGTTTTGTTTTCTTGCGTAAAGCAAACAATTAGGAATGAAAAATGATTGTCTATCAGTTCGTTAAATGAAAAAAACTTAAATGAAAAAATAATAAAAATGAGGTTCTTACATGCGACATGATACTATAATTCACATTTTTTGTCAACAATATTTTTAAGTTTTTAAACAGGGGGATATCTTATGATTCCAACACGGGAAGAAACGATAAAAACTATTTGGGGATTATCCGAAAAAGACTACAAAAAAGTAGCCATGTATGTCTCAAAAATGGCGGAAAATAAGGAAATTGACAGGGCTGCAGCGAAAGAAGAAGTTGAAGAATTGACAGATAAATTTAATAAAAAATATGCCCAGACATTCCTTTCCTTGGCACAACAATAGCAGTAATATCGTCTGCCTATCTGCCATATTATTAGAAAGGATGAAGCATAACTGCGCCTGTATTATCGAAAGGAGGTATTTTTTTCATGAAAGATCTATACAGAGACAGCGAATCTGGGGATTGTGAAATCTTGGGTTGAAAACCCTAATTTGAGTTCGTGTTAGATTGTGAAATCTTGGGTTGATAAAGCAGCCAGATGAGTAGGAGAAGAAATAATCGAAGATTGTGAAATCTTGGGTTGACAAATAAGCATAGAAAAAGAGCATGGCTACTGGTTGGCAGTCATGCTCTTTCTTTGTTATATGGTTCTCTGTTATTCCTAGTCAGTGCCCAGATTGTCTATATCCTCGTGCCACTCGTCTAAAATCACTTCATCGAAGATTTCACCGGTTTCCGGATCAAAGTTAACGCCAGGTATGAGCCCGATGGTCGGATCGTACTGGTGGCTGTCATAATCTTCGCCGTCCTCTGTAACGCTGTCTTGAATACCCTTAACCTCCTCATAATGAAACACCGGCCCCTTTTTCGGAATGGGCGGACCAAGAAGCATTCCGGCTTTATCAATGCGCTCCAGATTGGAATAGCGGAAAAGCGTTCTTCCACGAAGGATTTCAAAGGAATTGCCACGCCCACGAATGTTGTTCTCGCGAATGATACGGTTCGTGCACTCTGTAAACCCGTTCGTGATGGCGACAGGGCAGATCCAGTAGTTGAAGATCTGTTCGTAGAAGTTATGGACCGTCTTTGCAAGAGTTCGAAAGTCATTGTAGATGTCGTCAGTTGGGATTCCCTTTTCCCAATCTGCAAAAGCTTGCTTTGCGTTATCAATTGACGTTGGGTTATCGTCCCAGATGTTGAAGAAGTCTTCCTTCAGATCAAATGCAGTGGCAAGCGGTTTTAATATTTCGCTTTCTCTGCATCCTTTGATCTTCATGGCATCATCCGGTGTCATATCTCGAAGCCGGGTCCGCAGGGTATATGCAAGTCCTTTCTTAGTTGCAACGCGCTCCTTACGTGTCATCTTAGCCTGTACAGCGATTCGGATAGCATCCATAGCACGGTTTGCGTAAGCAACGACATGGTAATGATCAATCACCCATCTGGCATTTGGAAATGACTCCTTGATGCTTTTCTCAAACGGGCGGTACATGTCTGTGCATACCCATAGGACACGTTCCCTGTTTGGCATCTTTGAAAAGTATGCAGTCAGGGACTGTTGGTCTCGGCCTTCAAGCATGTCGTACAGGGTTCTATGTTCAAGGTCTGTGATGACCGTAATCTCTCCAAGTTTTTTTATCTTGATTTCATCCAGTCCTAGAAAAGCGGGGGTCTGGAACCTTAATTCTTCTTCCTTTTCTCTGATAAACTGTCGAAATACGTTCTTTACGGTGTTATTGGTGACGCCATATTCGTTTGCAATGTCGTAGAAGCTGTGTTTGATAGCCAAATTGGCCATTTTTGCAACAAGGCGCTTTGTCATGTATCGGTTTTCATCGATAGCTTCGACTTTCGGATGGTAAATATACCCGCATTTCTTACACCGCTTTCTCGGGAACCTCAGTCTAAGCTTTGTAGGATAGCCAACAAACGTGGTATCTGTGACCAGTATTTCTTTTCCGGTGTGAGCGTACAGTTTTTGTTCGCAATTCGGACAAACCGTTGGCAGTTCACCAATATAAGTCATCTGTATTTCGTTTCGTTTTCCCTCCCGGTTCTGATCATTCTTTGGAACGTCATCGAAGGTTAACACGTTATCCAGCTTAAATCCTGACATAAGAATGTCTTCTATCGTTGTGCTTTTATCCATATGTCCTCCAAAAGGCGCTTATGACGGGAGCGCATACGTCCCCGTCATAAACGACTAACTCTGTGTATTATTTCTTATCTGACTTAATGAACTGCATGAATTCAGGCATGTCAATACGTTTATTCTTATCTACAAGGTCATAGATGATATCAGCGAGTGGTCTCCACGTCTGCGGATCGGCAATGATCTTGTCTGCAAGCGCTCCGAACTCGTTGTTTTTCAGTGCGATAGCAGCAAGCTGAATAATACGCTCCATACGTCCGTCTGCGATAATGGCCTCTTTACTGTTAGTGGTATTCTGGATCTGGATACGAGATACATCGTCAGATGCCACATAATCTGCAATAGCGTTGATGGTTCTTGCACCGACATCCGTTGAAACATCGTTGCCCCAGATCTCGTTGATCTTCGCAACAATAACCTTCAGAGAATCCTTTCGTCCGCCTTTGCCTTTACCGCCGGTTGTCATCGGTTTCAGAACGGTATTATCATCTGGCAGGATAACCCTGTCCGAAAGGGACTTAAGCTTGAAATCGGACAGCACAAGTGAGCTGATATCGATCTCGTCAACAGAGATACCATCCAGTTTGTGTGACAAGAGTTTGGCGAAACTGCTGAACACTTCAAGATCAGGCTCTCCAAGATCAACAATCTGGGTGATGTATTCGTAGGCGGAAGAATATCTTTTCAGTTTCTTTCGGAATGTCATCAGCTTGTCTATCTCATCCTGTACATTCTTCAGCTGGACCTCGGCCTGCTGTGTGGTCTCCTTATCGCCAGTCTCCTTTGCTTTATCCATAACCCCACGCCACATGCTGTAAGCGGTCTGCTGAGCTTTCAGGGCTGAATTCCAGCGATCTGCCGGAACAGATACAAGATTATATATCTTCGTGCGATAAGAGTCCTTGCGGGTTTCATTAACGTCCGTCATGGATTTGTATTTTGCTACTTTATAGGCTTCGAACTCGTCCTGTGTATAAACTTCTGCCTGATCCAGATATTCCTTGATTTCGTAGATGATTTCGAGCCTCTGGGCGCTCTCCATTTCTGCACCTGTGTCGTACTTTTTGAAAGCGTTGACTACAATATTGGGATCGTTCACGAAATCAATGATAAACACCTTATCCTTACCGGGGAATGTCCTGTTCAGGCGGGAATAAGTCTGTACAATCTCTATATCATTATTGATATGCTTATCAATATACATAGCGCACAGCTTTTTCTGGTTGAAGCCTGTCTGAAACTTGTTTGCTACGATCAGAATACGACTCTCGGGCTTATCAAAGGCGCTCTCAATGCTTTGGTAGCCCAGGTTGTTCATGTTGTCTTCGGTATAGTCATAGTCACGCCTTATCTGGGCAAACGGGTTGTCTTTCAGATAATCCACTTCTTCAACAATATGCTCGTCTTCAGGCATGATCGCCATCTTGCCGGTAACCTTGCCGGAAAACGCCACGAGCGGATCGCCGGGAACGGTAAACTGGAGCCTTTTCTCGATCTTTTCCTTATCGTACTCCGGATGGGCCTTGATATATGCTTCAATAGCGTATTTATAACGGATAACGGAAGCACGGGAAGATGTAACGACCATTGCTTTTGCCTGTCCGTCCAAAAGCATGGCGACATTTTTCACGAAATGCTCCACAATGAACTCAGCCTTGCTCATGACATTGGTCGGATGCAGGGACTGCCAGTGAGCGATCGTGCGGATGGCAGTACGTTCGTCTACCAGGCTGTCAGGCACGATATCCTCTTTGAGCTTATATGCGGTCTGATACGGCATGTATCCCTTCAGAACGTCAAGAATATAGCCCTCTTCAATCGCCTGGCGCATCGGATACAGATGGAAGGACTCAGGCAGTTTCTGCCCCGTTTTCTTGTCTTCTCTGTTTCCGGGGCGTCCAAAAATAGTTTTAGTCTCGGCTTTCGGAGTTGCGGTAAAGGCGAAGAAGGAGACATTCGTCGGCATGGACTTTGCATCCTGCATTTGAAGGAAGTAAGCGTTCATGGCATCTTCGTCCGTAGCCTCTTCTTCATCGATCTTTGTTTTTGCCTTTTTAGAAGCATACTTTAGGGCGCTCCGCATCTTGCTTGAGAAAGAACCTTCCTGAGAAGAATGTGCTTCGTCAATGAGGACTGCAAAATTCGCCCCTGTAAGCTCCGGGTCTTCTGCGATGGCTTCCAGCGCGAACGGGAATGTCTGAAGCGTTACAACAATGATTTCGCGCTTATCATGAAGAGCTTTCGCAAGCTGTTTGCTCTTGGCACCGGATGTCTTATGACCGGCATCCCCGCCGACCATTTCTATAAGTCCCATTGTCTTTTTGAGCTGCTGTATTGTACCTTTTATGTTAGTATCAAGTCCGACACGATCCGTAACAACGATCACGGAAGAGAATTTGCGCTCGCCATTATCTTCCATAAGACGGATCAGTTCATGTGCAGTCCATGTAATAGTCTCAGTCTTACCGGAACCTGCGGAATGCTCGATCAGATATTTCTGCCCGACACCAAGCTTTTTAATATCCTCAATGCACTTTGTCACAACATCCCACTGATGGAAGCGCGGGAAGATCTGTGTACGCTGCTCCTTGATACGTCCGGTGATATCTTCTTTCTTAGTGACTTCCTCAAAAACAAAGTTATGAAAGATGCGGAGCCAGTTATCTTTACGGCAGATATCGTTCCAGAAGTATCCGGTCGGATAATCCATGTCGCCTTCCTGAACAGGCGGGTTTCCTGCATGACCATCCTCGGTTCCTTTGTTGAAGGGAAGAAATTTCGGCTGTTTCGGAGAAAGATCTGTACACATCCAGATTTCGTCCTCGGATATTGCAAAATGCACGACAGCACCACGCTTATACATTAGCAGGAAGTTCTTGCGGTTCGTTCCCGGTTCAATAGGCTTGCGCTCAGTCTGATACTCCAGAATAGCATCCTCGATGTTCTGGGTGAGTTCTGTCTTAACCTCAGCCGTAGCGACAGGGATACCGTTGATAAAGAACACAAGGTCAAGGGATTTGTTTCCCGCTGTCTGGTAATGTACCTGACGCATGACGCGCAGGATGTTCCTGTCATAGAAATCCTTCAGTTTCGGAAGTCGCGGATCATCAGGGAAGTGTCCCGAACAGGTGATGGTCTGATATCCGGCCATCTGGAATCCTTCACGGAGAGTCAGGATAGTACCTTTGGTTTCAAGCGACTTAACAAGTGCAAGCTCAAGGTTTTTCTGCCAGTTGGAACTAAATGCCTTCTGCATCTTTTCAACCTTTTCAGGAGCAGTAGCAGTAAAATATTCAATAAAATCTGTCATGATAAGGGCTGTATTTGCATCAAACCCTGTATCATCATTACTGATCTGCCATCCTTCATCTTCAAGAGCATTCAATTTTCTTGTAATATATGATTCGAAATTAGTTTCTCTATGTAAGTCATCATTATGCTTCATATATGATCCTCCTCTATATACTGTTCATTCTCCATAAGCTCGGTAGTAATCACAGATATTTCCTGCAATTTTTTCTGAAGCAGTGCTTTATCAGGCAGCTTAAGCTGATATTGTGATACAAGCATTGGAGACATCGTTCTGCTCATGGCATATTCAACAACTTCTTCATTTTTATCTGAACATAGGATTAGTCCGACGCTTGGGTTTTCGTCCTCTTTTCTGATTTGTCTATCCAAACCCTCAAGATAGAAATCCATCTTTGATACATATTCTGGCTTAAATTTTCCAACCTTCAATTCTATCGCAACAAGACACCTGAGAGCCCTGTGATAGAAGAGAAGGTCAATATGGTAATCTTCTCCGCCAACGATTATCGGGTATTCCTCATCTATGAATGTAAAATCCTGCCCCAGCTCAAGAATAAATTTTTTCATTTCTCCAATCAGGGCTTTTCTCAGATCGTTCTCATGAAATCTGTCCGGGAGAGAAAGGAATTCCATAACATAATTATCCATGAACGGCGCTTTAATACCGGCCACAGGTTCAGGTGCCAGAACACTTTTTGACAACATATACCTTTCATAATAGCTGCTCTCGATCTGACGCTTCAGCTGACGGTTTGTGTATCTTTCACGGATTGAAAGCCGGATATAAAACTCCCGTTCCTCGTTAGATTTACAGCTCGACAGTATGGTGAGATGGTTTGACCAGCTTAATTGTGTCAACAGCGTTGACACAATCTCATTATCCTTATAAGCTTCATAAAACTGTTTCATGCGATAGAGCCCACGACGGGTGAACCCTTTGATCCCTGGAAATTCCTGTTGGATATAGTTAGACAGGGAATCCACATAGGCATCTCCGTATGCAGCTGTCTCTGACTGTGCTGAAAGATACTTGCCGATTTCTTTATACATGAGTATCAATGCCTCATTAACCCTTTGGAAAGCATCTTCCCGAGCTTTGGTTATTATCTGTGCTATTTCGGGAAAATCCTGTTTTAATTCATCCATAAAAGTCACTCCTTTAGAATTGTGTCAACAGCGTTGACACTTTTTGTTCGATTCTCTGTTCGACAGTCGATTTTACCGGTTACGGCGTTGTAAATGATGGATTTTCTATATTCTTCGAGTTTTGTAATAATTTCTTTCTGACGATTTATAGAATTAATAATCCGCTCAAGTTTTACTCTTAGGTAATCTATTATTGCTTTTTGTTCTTCCATGGGAGGGACAGGAAACTTAATATTCAAAAACTGAGGAGGATACAGTCTTAATCTTGAAGGACGAATGCCAGTTGATAGTGCCTTATAGTGTTGAACAAGCGGAATAGCACGCAATAGTATGTCCAGATAATCACTGTCATATACGTTATCGGTCTGACGGTAAATATTATATGACGGGCTGATAACGCCATCATCATTTGACACTCCAATTGCTCCAGCCCAGAGCCACATGGTATTTGCTGCGATATCTCCGATTTTACATACTTTATATCCTACAAGGGATTCTGCCTCAAACATTGTGACATTTTTTTGACTACGAGGAGTTACACCCGTGTACTGCGATACGGTAAGCAATTCCTCTATCCCTGTTTCTGAAAGTTTTGACACTTCTTTGAATAGATATTTACCGCGCTTCATTATCCATGATTCTGGAATGAAGCTAATCCATTTAACACCGCTTTTCTTTTTAGGTGAATTCCCATTAATTCCATAAAGAACAGTATGCGAAGAAACAGAAATCTTATATTCCTCCAGCTTCTCAATAATCTTCTTATGCCTTTCAATCGCCTCGTCGATGGCGGAACATTTGGAGTCGAGATAGCGGACGATAGCTTGCTGTTCATAGATCGGGGGAATGGCTAAATATATTTCGTTCAAATTTCCTTGTGTTAACTTAGGAAACACGCTTCCTGTCAGGTAATCACTGTAATCCACTACACGCAATGCATATGCCAGATATTCCGCCATCACGAACTCGTTGTTCTTGAGAACATGTATGTGATTATTAACCCATATTTTACCTCTACTTAAAACAGAAACCGAACGCGTGTCATCAAAAAAAGGGGCACCGTCCTCGCCAACTAGAACCAATGTGTCGTCAAAAATATAATCATTGACGTAATCAACTATATTTCCAGCGCCCCAATATGGATACGGACCAGCGACACGTAATGTGGCGTCAACTGGTATTCTTTGACCATCTAAGCACGTAGATAATGTCTTAACGCGTCTCTTATCCCACTCTTCAGGAATGTTTCCTAAATAAGCGATGAACGTATCTTTCATCAGTCTTTTCATAAGAACTCCTTCATAAACACTTCGAGACCGTTTTCCAGTTCCATGATCTCTTTAGCGATCTCTTCCGGTTTTCTCGGTTCTTCGTAATGGTAGAAGAACTTGTTGAAACTAATGTTCGTTCCGACGATTCCGACCTGACCGTCCTGCAGAGGGCCCTTGTCGCGAACCGTCTCGTCAATCCACGTATCTGGAGCGTAGGGAAGCACCTCGGCATCCATATAGGCGTCAAACGATGTGTCGAACGGGATGTTCTCGGTATCCTTCAGGTCGGGATCAGCCATAACGGCGCCGTTCTTGTCATACACGACTGGATAATCGGAACCGCGTTCCAGACAGTTGTCACGGAGGGCTTTCGCAATCACGGCTCCAGTGACTTCAGGCTTATCCATCTCGGCTCTGGCTTTCTTGGCAACGGAGTCCGCCACTTCATAGGGGATAACATCCTTGCCGTTCTCTTTTACGAGGTCGGCGATAAAACTACTTAAAATAGCCTTGTTTGCCTCGGAAAGCTTCGCCATCGGCTTGCAGTCCAGAACTGCCTGTACACTGCTTTCAGACAGCCTCAGAACGGCTCTCAGCGGTCTCTGCGTGGTCACCTTACGGAACATGAAGGTCTCCGTCGGTACCAGAACGCTGTTGCCGTGGTCATGTCCGTTGATGTAGGTATCGATGATCCAGTTGCGGTCTGCTTCGGAGACTTCGTACCGCTTGTTTCCCTGATTCTTACGCATGGATGTCTTGCGGTCGGATGCATCGATCAGCTGAACGAAGCCCTTGCGCTCATCCGGCTTTTTCGTGGAAAGGATCCAGAGATACGTATTGATGCCCGTGCGGAAGAAGATCGACTCCGGAAGTTTTACAATGCAGTCGATGACATCCCTCTCGAATAGCCATCTGCGGATGTTGGAAGGCCCGGAACCGGCATCACCTGTGAAGAGAGGAGACGCTGACAGGACGATACCTGCCTTTGAACCTCCTTCTTCTTCAGACTTCATTTTGCTTACAACATGCTGAAGGAACAGCATGGAACCATCATCTACGGAGGGGAGCCCCGCACCGAAGCGCCCGGAAAACCCGAGACGCGCTTCTGCAAGTACATCCTGCTGTTCAACCTCCCACCGTTTGCCGTACGGAGGATTTGATAAAATATAGTTGAAGCGGTCATACTCAAACTTATCGTCTTTTAGAGTATCACCGTATTCAATGTGTGCGGACATGTCTTTAATCTGGTCATACATGTCATTATCTTCATTGCTGACGTTACGCAAAAGCATAGATGCTTTACCCATCGCCCATGACTCGGGCTCGTATTCCTGACCGTACGGAACGATGATAGCAGGAGCTTTCATTTTCTTGTCTTTGTGCCACTCATCAAGTTGGTCAAGGGCATCAGAAATGAATCCGCCGGTTCCCATCGTCGGGTCATACATGGTACGGACAATGCCTGTGTCGCTGGTCATCAATTCGTCATCGTTGGCAAAGATCATGCCGACAGCAAGGCGTACCACATCTTTAGGTGTCATGAAGTCCTCGGCGTTCTCTGCGATGGACTCGCCGAACTTCTGGATGAGGTGTTCGTAGATATTCGACATTTCACGGTCGGATACCGTATCAGGAGAAAGATCAAATCCTGCAAACTTCTCACATACCATGTAGAGCATACCGTGTTCGTCCAATGTCTTACAGGTTTCTTCCATTTTGAAGCGCTTCATGATAGTTCTAGCGTTCTCTGAAAAACCGTCAATGTAGCCCATCAGTGCCTGAAGGGTATCAGATGATCCGAGAGAATTCAGACGGAAGTTTGTGGTGTTATAGAAAGCTTTCTTACTGAAGGTGCAGTAGTTATCACTTTCACGTCCCCATTCAGCCTCATGCTCATCTACTGCCTGCAGGACAGCAGATCGTGTTGGTTCCAGAGCGCATTCCAGTCTTCGTAACATGGTAAATGGTAAGATGACACGGTTGTATTCAGAAGTTTTAATTGGACCACGGATTAGATCAGCTACTGCCCAGATCTCTTTCTCATAGTCAAACTTTTCGTTCAATGTTTCAGCTGCCATTTGCGGTTCCTTTCAAGTTATAGTTTGGTATAACGGATTCTATGTACCTCTATGTCGTCGGAATGTTCGGAGTGAACATTTCTATGTCTAAATTATAGAAGAGCGTCAACCCAATATTTCACAAAAAAATCCTGGGTATAGTATAGCACTACACCCAGGATTAGTCAACCTAACTTTTCACAAAAACTCAAAATGGTAAAATACCGTTTTCAACCCAACTTTTCACAAAGCC
>JAEEGL011885759.1_pt1 | contig 24110 bp, 23 predicted proteins | sample 9134231 | NCBI WGS metagenome assembly JAEEGL01 (sample SAMN16246548, study PRJNA631951) | gut metagenome | biome: gut microbiome; feature: rumen; material: fiber-attached | host: Bos | place: Iran: Karaj | collected 2018-10
AATCCATTGAATGTCAAGTAAATACATCAAGTTCATGAATAATGGGCTTGCTGTGTAGCCCTTTTGGGCTGGCCAGGGTTTGGGGACGTGCCGTGGAGGCAATGTTTCCAGACAATTTGTAGGGACGCGCCATGGCGCGTCCCTACATCTAAATCGTGCGTTCTTAGCCACGTTAGGGGTGACATAACCAATTGCGTCAGCATCTGCCACCCCTGGTTTTTATCGGACACCAATAAAATTGAACATATCTTTGTGGCACTACTGTGCGGCTGACTGCGTGGAACCACCAGATCGTGCAATTTTCTTATAAATTTCTCGCGCGGTGGCGCGACCCCATGTGCAGAAGCGGGGGTTAGAAACTTAGGGAAAGTTGGAAGCGGAGGCCGCTGCGCTCTACGTTGGGGACATCACGATAGTTGAGGCGCCACACATATTGCAGGCTGAGGATGCGGAACAAGTTCTCTACGCCGAGACCAAACTCCATGTAGGGCTTCTTGTCGAGACGCGTGATGACCTCGGCGGGGAACTGCAGCAACTCGGGATGCAAGGCGGGATTATTGTTGTCGGTGAGACGTCCCCACAGGCCGCGATAGATGATTACCTCGCGCATTTTCAGGCGTTTAATCAGTGGCACACGGTTGAGCAGCACACCATTGAGGCGACACTTTACAAACCACGACAGTTGCTCGTCGGCGGCAAACTCCATGACGTTCATCAGCGCGAACGACTCGGGCTGCAGATTGTAGGTAAGGTCGACGCACGGCATAGGCAAGTCGAAGAAATGCACCCTGTTCCACTGCTTCTCACCCTTGACGATAAAATCCAGGAAGCCCCAAGCCGGCATCCAGAAGCGCTGGTGGATGCCCAGCACAGTGAGGTTCGACGCCCGCTTGTTGCCCAACGCGTCGGGCACAAACTGGTGCGAGAGGATGACCACCGTGGCGTCGCCACCCATCGGCGCACGGCCGCTGAGTGTGGCCATGAAACGCTCGTTGTGGGCGTAACGCACGCTCAGGTTCATGCCGGTGGCGCCATAATGCGACAAGGCCTCGCCCAGCCCGTTGACAAACGACACCTTGCGCGACGGCATGAAGCGGTTGTGCTGCAGCGCCAACGACATCAGCCACGATGCGTTCCACTCCTTTTGGTAGGTGAGCGCCGACCGACGCTGGTAAATCCACTTGTCGTCGGGCTTGCGCGTGATGGGCAAGAGGAAGTCCTCGCGCGGTGAAAAAAGCCGTTCGCTGCCCAGCAAGTAGGTGTCGTAACTGTGTGACACGGTGATCGAGTGCGTCAAAGCCTCGGAGAAATAGCGCTCCTTGGGCGTGAAAGAGAACGTCGCCTGCGCGCCATACTTCAGCTTGTGGTCCTTCCACCCCATTGCCACGTAGCCCGCCAACTCGATCAAGCGACTGAACGCCGTGGTGGTTTGGCCGCCAATGCGCGTCTTGAAGCCCTCGAGGCTGTTCGAGGAAAAGAAAGAACTTATCGGTCCAAAGTCGAAGCGGCTACTCGACATTCGCTTTGCCGTAGGGATAAAATCCTGAATCACAGAAGTTAGCGCAAACTCGCCCCAGAAGAAACGCCGGTCGCTGCGCAACTCGGCCACCATCGAGCGCAAGTCGTCGCTATGCGCCAGGCCGTCGGCTAACAACCGCGTTGCGTCGGCCCGCAAGTCGACATCGGGGTTGAGCGTGTAGGCGTCGTAGCGCGAATTTACCTGCGCAAACAGACTTTGTGCATTTTTGAACACGGTGAAAACCACCACGATATCCTCGTCGGCGATTGCTTGCAGGTTATCGCGCACGCGCGTAAATTCCTGCGTAACTGCGATATAAGTAGCAAAGTTAATGTTCACGCCACGCGGCATAGTCAGGGTGACACGCCTCACGAAGAGCGACGAGTCGCAGGCCACCAGCATGCGCCCCACAAAGCCCAGGTCCTGCGAGTTGTGCGGAGCGAAGTCGAGTTGCACAAAGCGCTCGCCGTCGACCACCACGGTGTCGCCCAGATAGTAGCGATAGAGTTGCAAGCCGGCGCTCGAGATCGGGCTCGCAAAGCGGTTGTTGAGGCATTGCACACTGCCCTGGAAAATGTCGATGGCACCGATGAGGTTTTCGATATAGGTCTTGATTCCCGTCTGGTCGTACTCATCGTCCAGACCGGCATGTGCGGCATGCTGCTGCGACAGACTCGTGGAGTCGCGCCAATGTCGCTCCACGGCAGTGAGTTCGTCGACCGAGACAGGCAACACCGGTGTTGCCACGCCGTGGATGCTCAGCGTGTCGGCATAGCGTGCCAAGAACGGGAAACGGTTAAGGATACTGTTGTCGCTCGCCGTCTCAAAGCGGTTAAGGCCGTAGGCCACACGCCGATAACTGGTGCGGGCGTAGTAATCGAGGTTGTCGAGGCGCGCCTGGTCGCGTTTCTCGAGCAGGCGGCGAATGAGGTCGACGGCGGGGTTGTTTTTCTTGGAGTACTTCTTGCTTCGCACCACAATCTCGCCCAGAACATTGGCCGTGGGCTTGAGGGTGACGGCAATCGTGGTGGCCTGACGAGTCACTATCACGCGTTGCGCCTCATAGCCTAACGCGCTCACTTGCAGCGAGTCGCCCAGGTGGCAATATATCACAAAATTGCCGTCATCGTCGGCCAGAGTGCCGCTATTATCGCGCAAATTGACGACAGCGGCGCGCTCGACGGGCAGCCCGGTATCGTCGTCGGTGACCACTCCGGCAAGCCGAATCTGTGCTTGTGCGGCGAGAGCCATCAGGCAAGCCAACAGCAGATATGTGATTCGCCCGTTCACTAAATGTTGTTTCGGTAAAACTTACGGTTGAGTTTGCCATTGAAGGTGCGCTCGATATGGTCGACGGCCTGGTAGGCCTGCGGCACCTTGTAGCCCTCGAGGCGGTCGGCGATGAATCGCGCCAATTCGCGCCATGTGATGTCGTGACTCCCGTCCTTGACGACGAGCAGTTTCAGGCGTTGTCCCAGCACTGGCGAGACATCGCTGACGCAGATGCAGTCGTTCACCCCAGGGCATGCCAGTGCCACATCCTCGACCTCGGTGGGCGCGACTTTGAACCCGCCAATGTTAATCACGTCGTCGATACGCCCCATCAGGCGCAGGCGGCCCTGCTCGTCGATGCGGCCGTTGTCGGCAGTGAAAACCGTGCCGTCGCGCATCACCTGTGCGGTGAGAGCATCGTCGAGAGCATAGCCCATCATTAACGTCGGCCCCTGGCAAGCCACCCTACCCTCGTCGGTGATGAAAATGCGGGAGTGCTTCATGGGGCGGCCCAAGCATGCCGGCAGGCACTCGCCGTCGTTGAAGTTATAGGTTGCGACGATGCCCGTCTCGGTCGAGGCGAAAGTGTTGTACAGCCGCGTGTTAGGCAGTAGTCGGCACAACTCGAGCATATCGCTGTGCGGCATGGGCGCAGCCCCAGTCTCGATGAAGTCGAGGCGATGGGCATACTGTGCCAGCCGCGATTTGGCCAACTGCAGCACAATGCGGATGCTCGCCGGCACGAGAAATGTCGCCACCTTGTCGCAAGGGTAATCCATAGCGTCGAAGAAGGCATTCAAGTCCTTCAAGTTCTCGAGGATGCACAGCGTGGCCCCCATCATAAAGGTAGGATACACCTTCGAGAGGCTGCCGATGTGGTTGAGCGGGCCATTGACGATAAACAGCAGATTGTGCGAAAAGCCCATGGCGTCGATAAGGTTCTCGGAGTCGGCAATGATGGTGCCGTGACTAATCATCACTCCTTTCGACTTGCCGGTGGTGCCAGTGGTGAAGAGGATGTCGGCCACACCGTCGGGCGCGCGAAACGCGGCATATTGCTCAGCGATGGCGTCGAAGGCGGCCTCGGGAATGTCGTGCTCGAGGGGCATCGCCACCACATCGGCACAATGCATGGCGAAATAGGTCACCAAGAAGTCGACCGATTGCGAGGTGCGCAAAACTGCCACACTGCGCGGGGCGTAATGGGCACGGATTTGCTCGGCCTTCAACTCGATGCGCTGCCACAACTCGGCATAAGTCACCTTCTCGCCGCGGCAAATCACAGCCACCTTGTCGGCACAGTGGCAGGCATTATTTCGCAAGTAATCTTCAATGGTCATTTTGCCTGAAGTTTCGCCTGCACCATGGCAACGATGCTGTCGAGATTTTTGAGGTTTTTCGGTGTGGCGTCGACCACATCGAGGTCGATGCCGTATTCGCTCGAGAGCAACATCAGTATGGTGGTAACGCCCAGCGAGTCGAGTTCGGCAAACAAGAAATCAGAGTCGATATTTACCAGCGGAAGAGCCTCTTCCAATAATGACTTAATCTTCTCTTTCATAGTTACTTATTAATTATAATAGTGTTATATTGTTCGAAATCATGCAGTTGAGCCGACGTTGGCTCAACCAAATAGACCACTGCACCGCTGTGCCGAGCCACGAAGTCGCCAATCATCGCCTCGTCGCCCTCAACGGTAACGCAAGAGCGGCTCGACAGGCACTGCTGTGCCACGGCGGCCTTGTCGACATCGCGTTCGACGGCCAGGATGTGCATCTCTGGGTTCAAGAGCGACATCAGCATCGCGCACTCGCCCCAGCCGCAATTCACAATCACGGCGGCGGCAGGACGATTGTCGGCATCGAGCCACTCGCCGTAGTTCCCGTAGCGCTTGAGGCGTTTTTTCACCTCACGATAGATCTCGATGCCACGATAGCGGTAGTGGTCGAGGACGTACTGGCGGAAATAAGCCGTCGACTCCTCGGCGTGTCGTCGCTGCTCGCTGCGCTTGTCGAGCACAGCAGCGACGTCGGCATCGGCTGCGACGCGCTCGCCCACCTCGGCGGTCACACGCCCGGCGTAGAGGCACGCGCTGTGTGGCGGCATCGCCATGTCGGTGCCATGCAGCACCAGTGGCAGCACATCGGCCTGGGCGGCCATTGCAACTTTCTTGGCAAAGTCGTGATTGCCGAGCACCGCCACGCTGCATCCTTGACGCATGAGTTCCACGAGCGTGCCGGTTTGCGCCTCGACGAATCGCAACCGCATCAGTTTCTTTGCCAACGCGCCACACAGCAACTTGCCATCATCGGCAATCACCAGTTTGCACGGCAACGCGCGCAGCACGGCCAAATCGAGCGCACTGTTGTGGTCAAAGGCCACCACGGCGGGCTTGTCAAAAGCCTCGCCACTGTCAGTCAACAAGTTGAAAGAAACACCAGGGATGTGGCGCACACCGAAAAGTGCGGGTGCCAATCCACCCAAACCCCGCAGCAGCGGCATCAGCGTCACCGGGCGACGGCGTTCGCGGCCTCGCAGCGTCACCAGCCACTTGAAGATGAGCGGCGGGAACAAGTAGGCCATCAGCACCACTGAGAACATTCCCACGATAGTTACCTGCGCCAGCGAGTGCAACGCGGGATGCTTGGCAAAAATTAGGCTGCCGATGCCGATAAACATCAGCAGGGCCGACACGATGATGCTGCCCTTGTAGGAGGCCAGCATCTTGCGGCCATAGGCATACTCGTACTGGCAACCCTCGGTCATAAAGATGGTGTAGTCGTCGCCCTGACCGAAGATAAAGGTGGCCAAAATCACGTTCACGACGTTGAATTGGATGCCGAGCAGCGACATAATGCCGAGAATCCACACCCAACTGATGGCCATCGGCAGGAACGACAACAGAGCCAACTCGATGCTGCCCAGCGAGAACCATAAGAAGAAGAACACGATGAGCGCGCACGCCCAACCGATGTAGTTGAAGTCGTCGGAGAGATTGGTGGCAATCGACGAGTTCATGGTCGTGACGTCGAACACCATAGCCCCGGGCAGGTCGTGCTCAAGTTTTTGCTCCACATCACTTATTGTGCTTGCGTCGGCCACAGTCACGGCATCAATCACATGGCACAAGCCCGCCACGCTGTCGTTGACCATCTGGCGAGCGCACACTGTCGAGGTGACAGGCTCAAAGAATTGTATTGGCTGCGCATCGAAATGCGTGTCAATCAGACTGTTGAAGTTGTCAAACGAACCGTTGGCAAAGCCCTGCATCGCGGCATTGGCAGCCACTTGCTGCTTGAGTTGCGCCCCATATTTTGCCAAGAAGTCGTTCCATCGGTCAAGGCGCTGCCGCTGCTCGTCGCCAGTGACAACGAGCGAACCGACAGAAGAGAAGTTGCCAACTGTGCCACTGCGTTGCATCTGCTCAAGTGCCGGCCGCCCAGCGGCACTCTTGGCGAGCGCCCCCTCGAGCGTTGTGTCGCTGGCAACCATATAGACGGTAGCCACAGCCGAGTCCTGCTCGGCAATTCGCTGGAAATAAGCCATATCGTCGCGCTGCTGCGCAGTCATATAGTTGATGTGGCTCATATTGGCATCGAACGATGTGTTGAGGCTGAAATATGCGAAAACTATTGTCATGGCCACCACGGCGATGGTGAGCCAGCGATAATTCTCGAGCGAGAGGTCGCTCACGGTGTCGAGCAGCGGCAGGCGGGCATTTGTGGTGCGTCGCGCGGTGAGGTGCGGCAAATATATGAGCACAAACACGATGGTGCCCACCAGCAGCAGGGCGGCAAAGGCGCCAAGGTCGCGCAACGCCACCGACCGTAGCGGCACGAGCGCCAGGAAAGCACCCACCGTGGTGACATTGCCCACCACCAGCGGCATGACGATTTCCTTGAGAGCCGACTTGACGTCGGCAGTGTGTCTCAAGTGCGCAATCAGATGGAGTGGATAGTTCACGGCTATACCCACTATTACCGACGAAATGCCAATTACAATCACCGACAGTTCGTTGTGGAACACCGTCAGCAGTCCCATGGCGAAAAGCCATCCCCACGCTATCGACACGGCAATGAGCAGCAAGTTGCGCACGTTGCGGAACACCCAGAACAGCAAAGCCAGGATGAGCGTCACCGCCACCAGCAGCGAGAGCAGGCTGTCGTGCTTGATTTGCGAAGAGTTGGCCACAGCAATCACCGGGCCACCGACAAAGCGCACGTCGACTTGCGGATGTGCCGCCATCGTTTCGGCAGCCACCTGCTCGAGCAACGTCAGCAGTTGTGCGTTATGCTCGGTCTCGCTGGCGCCATAGGGCGACGTCATGGTGGCAAAGGCGCGCGTCATGTCGTCGCTGAAGAAATATCCGTCGTAAAGTTCATAATTGACTGCCGGCTGCGAGCCTTGCAGTCGTGCCACCGCCGGCGTGAACAGGTTGAGCGGGTCGCGCTGCATGTTTTCGGCGAGCAGGCCCGACACGGGGAACAGGAGCATCTGCTTGTCGGCCTCGAGTTGCTCGGCAATGTAGTTACCGTCGCTGAGCAGGCTGTCGAAGCGTGCGTAGTCGGCCTCGGTGAGGAAGTAAGGGATGTTGGAGTAGACAAATTCGGCCACCTGGGCAAACTGCTCAGTGTCGATTTGTGTGGTCAAAGACGAGGCCATCCCCGCCGTGTCGCGCTCGCTCAAGCGCTGCTCAAAGTGGCTGATGGCCGCCACGACGGTGTCGGGCAAGGCGTTGGCCGAGTCGCCGCATTCAAAGATTGCTATCACGCGGTCGGCACCCGAATAGTCCTGATAGACCTTCATTGCCTGCTGATACTTGTTGTTCAGCGGCAGGAAGTCGGAGATGTCCTCTTTGTAACTTTGCCGCATCACCAGCAACGCCAACGCCACGGTGAGCACAAGCAGCGACACCAGCATGAGCATGCGGTGCTGGCGCAGATAGTCAAATATGGCGATAATGGCCTTGGTCATGGCATGCAATTACTTGTTGTCGACAGGATTGGCGTAAATTCCCAAGAAAATCTCCTTCAACTGCTCGAGGTCAAACGAATCGTAGCGGTTCAGGCACTCCATGTGGGCGACGAAGGCATCGAACTGCTCGTCGGTGTACATGGCCCGATACTTTTGATTGCCGAAGAGGATGTCGTGGGCAATGTAGTTGTTGGGATAGAGGCGATAAGCGGTGTTGATGCGTGAGTCGATCAGGCGCGCCACAGCACGGTGATACTCCACGTTGGTGAGCCCTTCGAACGCCATGAGTTCCGAGAGCGAGATAGGCTCGCACAGTTCCATGTGCACCCTACCCTTGTAATGCGTGATGCCCGAGAGGATGCTGTTGAGGTCCTCGCCCGGCTTTTTCACATAGCGCATAAACTGCGACTCATATAGTTCCAGAGTCTTCAGCACGTCGCACGACTCCCACTCGTAGGACACCGAGATGGGCACGATGTGGAGGTCGGCAATAGCCTTGATTTTGTCGTGTTGCTCGCTCAGGCAGAACATCTTGATGATTCCCTGGTCGGTGGCATCGTTGCCGTCTTTGGTGCGACCGTTGCGCTGGGCAATCCACACCGACTCATGGTTGACCGTGATGGCCTCGCGAATGTATTGCGACAAGTGCAGCGAACCGCGATAAAACTCACGAATACCGCCGCCGGGGCGCGCCACCTTGAACATCTTGTTCGACTTTCCGAGGTCGACTACCAGCGGATGGGTCATCAGGTTTGCGCCAAAGGTGATTTGCGTAGTCTCGAAACCTTTACTCACAAGGAAGTATTGCAACAGGCTGGAATCGAGCATGATATCGCGATGATTCGACACGTAGAGGTAAGGCTTGTCCTTGCTCAGACGCTCGATGCCCGAGCACGTGAAGGTGTCGATTGACCGCGCAATCACCTGCTCGTTGACCTTGTACATGGTGTCGTGCTGAAACTCGCGTATCGTCTTGAACGAGGTCACACGCTTCACCACGTCGGCCAGCGAAAGTTCGGGATAGACCCATGAGGCAATCATGGGGAACGCCTCATGAGCGACGATGCGCGGAATGGCCTCGCGAAACTCAGCATCGGTGTATGGACGAATGTCGTCGAAGTTTCTATTCATTATTATAAATTTGTTTAATCCAGTTGATAAAAGCCGCCTTCCACTGCCGGCACTCATTGGTGCCTTTGGTGTCGCTGGCGCCGAATCCGTGGCCGCCGGTGGCGTATTGAATGTAGACGTGGCCCACTCCTTGCGCGGTAAGTGCCGAGTCGAGCAGCACCGAGTTGCGATAGTCGACCACCGGGTCGTCCTTGCAGTTGACCAGGAACACCGGTGGGCAGTCGCGTGGCACGTGGCGCTCGAGCGACAAGAGGTCGCGCAAGGCCTCATCACCAGACCGCGAGTCGCCTAACAATCCGCGCCGCGACCGCTTGTGCACACACTCGTGGGTCATAGTCACCACTGGATACACCGGGACGACAAAGGCTGGGCGCTGGTCGGGCTGAAACAGTTCGGCCGCCGACATCACCAAGTGCCCACCGGCCGAAAATCCCATCGCTCCCACGGCGGTGCTGTCGATGCCGTACTCGGCCGCATGGCGGCGCACATAGCGCAGTGCCTGCAGCAAATCGTCCTGCGGATCGGGATAACGGTTGCCGTGCCACAACAAGCGATAATGGGTGACGAAGGCCATGGGGCCTGCCGTGCGATATTTCAGCACGAACGCCGAGATGCCGTTGCCCAGCAGCCAGCGCGCCACATCGTGGCCCTCGACATTGATATCGTGCCAGAAATAACTGCCGCCGGGACACACAATCACCGCCATATTGCCCTCGCCCGGAGCCACATAGGGCGTGAGTTCCACGGCGGTGTGATTAGGCATACCCTCCCAGATGTTGACGGCGGCGCGAGCGCTGAGCACCGTCATGCAAATCAGCAATATGTGGGTTAACGCTCGGCGCATGAGTTGATTTTGTTTATTACGAAATTGCGGCCCAGGAGTGCCTCGGCGGTCTTTATGGCCGTCAGCGGCACGCCACAAAAGCCGTGCAGATTGTTGTTTTGCCCGGTGAGCAGCAAATTCTTGATTTTTGTGACGATAGGCACCTGCGAGAGTGCCATGTTTCGGCAGTCTTTGCTGAAACCGCTTATGCTCCCCTCTTTCACGCCGTAGAAGTCGCGTATAGTTAGTGGCGAGGCGGTAATCATCTTGTCGATGCATCGCTCGAATCCCGGATGCATCTCGTCGATGCGCGCGAGCAGTCGCTGTGCCATCTCACGCTTCCATGCCAAGTAGTCGTCGCCACGACGGCCTGTGGTGGTGTTTTCCCAGCGGCGCACCATGTCGAATGGCATGGGTGCCGTAAGCAATACCTTGCTGGCATATTGGCCTTGGCGCGCGTCGGGCGGCGTCATGAACAGGAAACCCAAGGGCCACGGCTTGTCGGCACGCTCAAACTGCCAGATGTCGTCGTAGCGGCCCATGTAGTACTCCGAGCGGTTGATATACGGGAAAGTGCCGGGTTTCAACTTGATGTAAAGCGAGAAAGCCGAGTAGGCATTGGGGATGCTGTCGAGCCGGCTGCGATAAGCCTTAGGCAATGCTTTCTCGTCCATGATGCGCATCAAAGCACAGGGGTGTATGGCCGAAATGTAGTGCTGGGCGGTGTATCGCGCCCCGCTGGCGGTGTCGACGTGGTCAATCATGCGGTCGTTGACCTCGACCCAGGTCGCCGCGTCGCCGGCAATCACCTGCCCGCCGTTGTCACGTATCACGTCGGCAAGCGTAAGCGCAAAGCGGCCAGTGCCGTCGACAAAGCGACTGGTGCCACAGATATATAACACGCTGATAATGGCGTGGATATAAGCCGGCGTGCAGTTCTCGCGCCCGCCGTACAACGGGTTCATGTAGGCGATAATGCTGCGCAACTTCGGGTCGCCGATAAACGTGGCGATATAATCGTTGGCGGCCATGAGGAAGTTGGGCACGTCGGGCATGATGCTGATTACCGACTCGGGACGCAGATTGAAAGCGTCGACCTTCTCGGTGAGGCTGAAAATCGCATCCACATATCGCTGCAGGTTTTCCCGCTCATGCGGGAAATGCTGCGCCAGGGAGTCGACAAAGCCCTGCCGCCCCTTGGCAATGGCGTAATGCTTCTTGTCCTCGGCAAAATAGAGCAAGTCGGAGCAATCGTCGTCGACGTCGCGCAGCATCATCTTGTCGAGCACGCCCAGATAGTTGCAAATGCGGCGTATGTTGCCGCCGGGCTGCATACCGCCCACCACGTGCATTCCAGTGTCGAAGGTCTCGCCAAAGCGCGTGAACGACTGCAGGCCGCCGCCAATGTTGGCGTTCTTCTCCAGCACGGTCACCTGAAAGCCCTCCTTGGCCAGGATGGCGCCAGTGAAGAGCCCTCCCAATCCTCCTCCTATTATTACGACGGTTGGTTTCATTGGCTGGCCTCGACAATTTGGTTATAAATCTTGCTTGCGGTGAGAAACTCGCTACAGGTTACTATTGTACCCACGAGCACGCCGAGCATGCCATGCGAATTGATGTTCTGCCCAGTTTGTAACACGTTAGGGATGCGGGTGCGGTGCGGCACACGCGCCACGGCCCCAAGTTTGACATCCTTTGCCACGCCGTACATCGAGCCGTCCTGCGTGCCAGTGTAGTCGCGGTAAGTGAGCGGCGTCGAGGTGTAGTAGTGCTTCACGCTGTCGCGCAGCCCTGGGAAGTGCTTCTCGAGCGAGTCGAGCAACACCTCGGCCTTTTGGCGCTTGAACGCCTTGTAATCATCGCCACGATGCCCTACCGTAGTGCCGGCCCAGCGCTCCACATCGCTCATTTGCATATATGACAATATCACGCCGGTGTGGGCAAACTGCTGCTGCGGCATGTCGCAGAAATGCATATACAGGAAGCCCTTGGGCCATGTGAGTTCATCGTATTTCTCGCAGTCCCACGGCGTGCCGTAATTGTAGCCGTAGTAATTGCTGTTCATATAAGGCACGGTGCCGGGCTTGAACTCCAAGTACACCGAGAAGCCACCCACCGTTTGCGCCATGCCATTGATTCGTTGCCTGAACGCGGGACGAATGAGTTTGCTATCGATGAGTTCGAGCGTTCGCATCGGGTGCGCGTCGGAAATCACATAATCAGCATCGATGAGCCGCTCGCCATTGACTTCGACTGCCGTGGCGTGCGTGTCGTCGCACACGATGCGTGTGACCTTGTGGCCCGTGAGCACCTGCCCGCCATATCGCTCAATGACACGCTTCAGGGCAAAAGCCGCGTTGTCGCTACCGCCCGTTATCCTGTAAGCGCTCTGGTTGTAGAAGTCCATGATGAAATCATGGGTCGAGAACGGCGTCTTGTGCTTCTCGGCGGCATATAGCGGCAAGTTTCCCACCAGCACCCGCGCCAATAGCGGGTCGGTGATGATTTCGTCAATCACCTCGTCGATTGGCCGCAACTGATACTCGGTGTTGAGCACGGCATCGCTCTCGGCACTCTTGAGCGAGTGCAGCGACGAGGCGTTGGCCACCTCCTCCACCAGGCTGAAATAGCGCGCCAGGTTGTCGCGCTGTTGCGGGAAGAACTGCGCCAGACGGTCGATAAACGCTTCGCGGCCGTTGGCAAAGGGGAATCGCTCACCCTCGAGGGCGATGATGTCGTAGCCATTGGGGTCGAGTTGCGAGAGCATAATCTCGTCACGAATTTCGAGGTAACGCATCAGTCGGTCGAGCGTCTGTCCTTGAGCGGCACTGCCAATGAAGTGCATCCCAGTCTCGAACTTTGCCCCGCGCCGCATGAAGCACTGCAAGCAGCCACCGAGTTGCGTTCCCTGTTCGAGCACAGTGACCTGATAGCCGTTTTTCGCCAAAACCACTCCGCACGACAGGCCACCCAAGCCACTGCCAATTATCACTACTCGCTTGCTACACATCTTGCTCAATACGGTTGGCGATTTGTTGATATTTTTCCTGATAGTGCTTTCGCAAGCACTTGGCCTGCTGCTTCACGTCGCCCATGTCGCGCAACTGCTGCTGCGTGATGGGCTCTCCCACCTCGATGTAGATGGGGCTCTTGTGCAACATGTGCGACTTCTTTGGCAGCACCTTTCCGGTGCCGTAGAGGTACATGGGCAGGATGTCGACGCCCAACTGCTCGGCCAGGAAAAACGCGCCCTGGTGAAAGCGCCCGATCTCGCAGTCGCGCGAGCGTGTGCCCTCGGGGAAGAGCGCAATGCTGTAGCCCTGGGCAATCGACTCCTTGAGGCGCGGCAGAATCTCGTCGATGCCGTTCGACACGGCATGGTAGCCGGCGTTCCTGATGAGGAAGCCGTAGAAGGGGTTGTTCCACACCCAGTCGTTGGTGAGGAACACAATGTTAGGTGTAAAAATGAGTTGGCACGCCAAGTCGAGGTGCGACTGATGGTTGCAAATAACGATGTGTGGCATGTCGAAAGCCGTGGCGTCGGCAACCTTGTAACTGAACTTTGCGCCCGGCAGCCCATGCTTGAGCATGATGAATCGTGGAATAAATTGTATGATGCGATGCAGATTCTGCCGCTTCTTGGGCGTCATTTTGCCGATTTTCACATATAGCCACACCAATGGCGTGGTAACGAAAATCGAGAAGAATACAAAGGTGACAATGGCATAACCGGTGCGCAGGTATTTCATGAGCCATCGCGCGATGCGCAGCGGCAAGCCGTAGACAATGGCCAGAAAACACAGCAGGGTGTTCAGCGCGAAGATGCGCGCAAAGTCAACACCGGGCCTGAAGTGACTCACCCGCTCGGCTTGAGGCGGATAATACACGTCGATGGGTATCGACACGAGTTTCACACCATGCCACGACGCCAGCACCATCAGGGCCAACTCGGCCTCGTAGCGCGACGGCATCAGGCGCAGATATTTAAGTTTCTTGAGCGGGTAAAGACGGTAGCCCGTCTGTGTGTCCTTGAGGTTGCGCCCCGTCTGAATGTAGAACCAGAAATTGGAGAACTTGTTGGCGAAACTGCTGCCCTTGGTGCGGTCCACGCCCTCGAGATTGCGCTCGCCCACGATTAGCGCGCCAGGATGCTGCTGGTTGGCTTTCAGAAACTTAGCAATGTCGGCAGGATAGTGTTGCCCATCGGCATCGAGGGTGATGGCATAGGCAAAGCCCATCGCCAAGGCCTTCTCAAAGCCGCAGCGCAAGGCATAACCCTTGCCGCGGTTGACCTCGTATTCAACCAGGGTGATGCCCTCGATTGAGCGCAACGTGGCTGTTGTGGAGTCGGTACTGCCGTCGTTCACGACAATGACATCGTCGCAAATTTCCAGCGTCTCGGCAACGACACGGCCTATCGTCCCACCATTGTTGTAGGTGGGGATAATCACACAGATGCCACGATCGTGCAGCAACTGTTTTTGCCGTATGTTACTGTCACTGTTCACTCACATTGCATTTAAAAGACAGTTTCGACAGCGCCTTTCCGTCGGGCGACAGGATTTGTGCTCGGCACTCGGCATGCCCGGCGTCGGCAACGATGTGGTCGAGCGTCACGACCACCTCAGGCAACTCGGCGGGTGCCACGGGTGCCAGGAATTTCACGTTTTTGATGTGGCTGATATCGAGGCGCATACCGCAGCAGTCCTCGAGCAACTCTTTAGCGATTTGCAGCAGGCACACACCAGGCGTGATAGGCAAATCGGGGAAATGCGCCCGGTAGATGAAGTGGCCGGCGTTCAACGCTATGGCATAGCGTGCCGTGTCGGCCTCGGTGTGGCTGTCGACCACTGTATATAAGTCATTGCGTAAGGTCATAATCGTTGTCCTCGTCTGATAAGTTAATGTCGTCGTCACCGCCCGTGTAGGGGACAAAGGTGTAGGTGATGTGTCGGCGCTGGTTGACATAGGTGGTGTCGCCCTGCTCGAGCGCCTTCATCAGATGCTTTATGTCGCCTTTCAGCGTGCGCTTGATGTACCACTTGTTGAGCATTGGCAGCACGTCGATGAGTTTCACCTTTCCTTTGTCGGGCTGATAGGTGAAGTTGAGAGCCGTTATGCCAAACTCGTTAAACAGGCTGGCTTTCATCAGGTTGCCATCGAGCATAACGACGCACATTCCGCTCACATAAGCCCGCGGCGTCTCGATGCTGGCCGTGAAGCGCGTGTGCGCGCCGTCGACGGTCGGCAGCAACGACTGCGCCGATGCCAGCAGTGGCAGCAATGCCAGCAACAATGTGCTAAGCGACGCTAAACGTATTTGCCGGAATCGACACATTGGCTTTGACATTTTTCAGCACTATTACTGTACGGTCGCCGTTTTTCTCGGTCAGTTCCACCTTGGTGACCATCGAGTTTTGCTTGTTGAAGTAGAGTTTGATGTTCTGGAACATCTGCTTCATCTCCTTGCGCTGCGGCAGCAGTGTTGCCACCCACTCGGTCTTGCCGTCGGCAATGCTGACATTGAAACTGCCGGTGTCGGTGAGGCAGTTGCCCACCACGCTGCTCATCATGATGTTGGCAATCTCCTTGAACACCTTGTTGCGCTGCACATTGATGACGTCGCTGCGGCGTGGCCCGTTGATTTTCACCTTCGACCCGTTGAGAATGAAGGAATACTTGTAAGGCGTGACGTATTCCCAACGGAGTTTGTCGCTGCGCTGATAGTACATTTTTCCAGTCGACACCACGTTTTGGTTGAGCATCTTCACGTGCTTGGTCTGCACAAAGTCGCACTGCATCGACCGCAACTGTGCTGCCGCGCGGCTGATTTGCTGCTTGACCTGTGATTGAGTCTGTGCCTCAACCGAGAAGCACATCACGAGCATTATTGCTAAGAAAAATAACTTTTTCATGATTCCTTTCATTTTACGATTAAAAAACAACCCACGATTATGCAAAACACACCCATCCAGCGAGTCACCGACACCTGCTCGTGAAAGAAGAGCATGGCGGCAAACATGCCGAAGACGTAACTCAGGCTCACCATGGGATATGCCACGCTGAAGGGAAACACCTTCACGATATACATCCACAGCAGCGACGCGGCGCCAAACATCAGGCCGCTCAGGGCAAACTGCCAGTTGACCAGCATAGCGCCCCAGAACTCCTTGTTCCAGGCGAAAGCCGGCATGCGCATCAGTGCGAACTTGAGAAACACCTGTGCTGCGGTGAGCAAAACGCTCTGCACAATGGCGAAAGGTATTATTTTCAACATGATAGAACTATTGCTTTAGAGTGAAACGATGATGGAGCAACTTCGATACCCAGATGCTGGAGCAACTGTCGCAACGTCGGGGTCATCTCGTCGTGCAGCCCCACGAGCACAGTCTTGCATCGGCCGCTGCGCAAGAGCATTTCGGCATCGCGCATGGCCCATTGCAGCGATTGCGCCCCATGCGAGTAGGTCACGTTGTAGCCATGACACTTAAGACGCATGGCGATGTTGCTGCTTATGGTGTTGTGGGTGCTCTGCATGAAATAAGTGGGCTTGAGGAGTACTTCGCCCTCGTCGCGCAGTTGTTCGAGCAGACGCTCACTGTATTCCAGGCAACCCCAAGCCGTAGCGGTGACGATGGCGTCGGGCGTCTCAATGCCCGCCTGCTGCAACGCCTTGAGCGACGCCAGCAACGAACTCTTCATGATTTTGCCCATGCGGCGCGCCTCCAGCGGCTTGACGTAGTTGCGAATGTCGACAAGTTGCTCATCGTCGGCAATGTCGACCTCGGCAAGTACCTTCACAGCCACGTCGGCAAGAGCGGCATCGGCAGCATTGGTCGCTTGGCGCGAGAACACCAACGACGAGTCGTTGCCGCCGAAACCGAACGAGTTGCACATCACATGGTCAATCACATGGTGCTCGATGCCCAATGATGGCGTGATGCCACCCGGCATGGCAGTGGCCCAGCCCAAATTGGCCGGCACGAAGCCATGGCGCATGGCCAGCAAGCAAATCACCGCCTCGATGCTTCCCGATGCGCTGGTGGTATGGCCCGTGTAACACTTTGTGCTTGACACGGGCGGCAAGTCGTTGCCGAACACACGCAGCAAGGCGGCGCTCTCACTCAGGTCGTTGTTTGGCGTGGCGGTACCGTGGGCGTTGACATAATGAATGTCGCGCGGCTGAAGTCCAGCCATCTCAAGTGCCTGTGTCATAGCGCGGTAAGCCCCCTCGCCATCGGGCGACGACGCCGTCTGGTGGAAAGCATCGCAGGCATTGCCGTAGCCTGTGAGGTAGCCAAGCACGTGGGCATGGCGCGTGGCTGCGTCTCCCTCGCGCTCCATCACCACAAATGCCGCTCCCTCGCCCAGATTAAGTCCGGCACGGCTATCGTCGAAAGGCCGACAACGCTGTGTGTCAAGGATTTGCAACGAGTTGAAGCCATTGAGGTGGAACAGCGACAGGGCCTCGGTGCCACCGGCCACCACCACATCGGCCTGCCCGGCCTCGAGCAGTCGCGCGCCCAAGATGATGGCATTAGCCGCCGAAGAGCACGCTGTGGAGATTGTCGTGGCCTCGTCGAAAAGCCCAATGTGAGCCGCCATCAACTCGGTGCTCGAGCCGCAGTCGTGCTGACGCAGACTGTCGAGGTGAGTGTAGTCGCCGTCGAGCAACTCGCCAAAATGACGCTCGGTGATGTCCATGCCGCCCACCGTAGTGCCCGATACAAGCGCCACACGCGTGGCCGGCCGCGATTGCTTCAGGTGGGCAATGCGGCCCTCATCCACAGCCTGTTGCAGGGCCAGCATGCCCATTAGCGATGTGCGGCTCACCTCGCGCGAGGCCTCGAAGCCCAGCATTGCTTTCATCTGCTCGTTCGACAGATCGACCTCGCCCACCGGCAACTCATGGTGCGACGAGCCAAGATACCGCATGGAGCCTATGCCCGTGCGGCCATGGCGCAACGCATCCAGCACTGCCTCGGCGCCTATGCCTATTGCCGAAACGATGCCCTGGCCGGTGATGACGACGTTAGCACTCATGACGTATTACTTGGTGCGGTGCTCGCTCACGTAGCGGGCTATGGTTTCAACACTGGCAAATATCGCCTTTCCCTCGGCGGGATTGGCGAGGCGAATGCCATAATTCTTCTCAAGGAGCACAATCAGTTCGAGGGCGTCGATAGAATCCAGCCCCAGTCCTTCGCCGAACAGCGGTGCCTGGGCATCGATGTCGTCGGGTGTCATTTCCTCGAGATTGAGCGCGTCGATGATGCGTTCTTTCAGTTCCTGAATCAATTCTTCCATGATTATTTTTCAGTCAATTCTTTTTTCGATAATATATAAGTCGGCCACGAAGTGGTCGTTGTCTTCAAAGTCGATCCAGCCAGTAATCATGCTGGTTGTGCCCGCGTCGAGCAGCGAAGCGCGCACAATGTGCCGCATGGTGTCGTCGTCACGCCCGGGCAACAGGTACAGCGAGGTTTCGCCGTGATATTGATTGCGCATCGCCACCTCGGCCACAGCCATGTTAGGCAGCGTGTAGACAAAGAGCGACGGGCTTGGGTAACACTCATCGTCGCGGGCAATGGTGGCCAGGAAATCACAATCGGCCTGCCTCGACGAGGAGTGGTTGAACAAAACCACCGCGCGGCTGTCGCACGGCTCAAAGCGCGCCCCACCCTCTTCTTGCAGCAGCACGTCGCTTGCCACGAGGGCCAGACGGCTGAGCATGTCCATCTTGTAGAACTTGGGGTAATTACCCATGCATTGCTTGTAGACCGCCGTGAGCCATTCGCCACCGTCGCATGCCACATCCACGCTCTTGCCGTCGACCGTTAGTGAGCCGGGCAGCATTGTCACCCGATGAGTCACCACGAAGCCAGGCAGCGCCTGCTTGGCATGCTGGAGTTTGGGCGTTTTCGACATCAGCAAGGCTGCATTGCTGCCGCCAAAGCCCGAAATCATTTTCACGAAACTGTCGCGGGCAGTGGGCTGATGGTCGGGCGAGAGAGTGATTTTTCCCGACACGCCGCGCTCCTCGAAGCCGCGCGTGCCCAGCACGGTGGCGTGGTCGATGCCGTGCATCGTCATCACCGTCTCGAGCACTCCGGCGGCACCCATCGTGTGGCCGTAATAGCCTTTCAGCGCATTCACCGGCACTGCATTGAGGCCGGCGCGCTCGATAGCCACCGACTCCATCTGGTCGTTGAACATGGTGGCTGTGCCGTGGGCATTGATGCAGGCCAACTCATCGGCAATCTCGGCAGCATGAGTCGCGCACAGCGCCAGCCGTGCCCCCTCGCCATTTTTCGATGGCGAACTCACGTGGAAGGCATCGTTGCGCACTGCCCCACCCTCGATGGCCCACAACGCCCTGTCGCGAGGGGCAACGCGGTGGCTGCACAGCACCATCGTGGCCGCCGCCTCGCCGAGGTTTAGGCCCAAGCGCTCCATGTCGAAGGGGCGACACGGCTGTGCCGAAACGGCCTTCAGCGCCTGGAATCCGGCAACGGTAAACTTGCTCTGCACATCGGCACCGCATACCACGGCATAGTCGTAATAGCCGGCGTCGAGCAGTCGCATGGCCACGACGATTGCCGAAACTCCCGAGATGCACGCGTTGCAAGCCACAATGGGCTGCGTGGTCATTCCCAAGGCCGCGGCGATGTGCTGTGCGGTGTCGCCCATGTAGTATTGCGACGGCTCCTCGCCATCGACCAGGCAGTCGATATTGCCCTTGGTGGAGCCTATCACGAGCGCCACACGCGACGTCGTGACATCGATTCCCGACTGGGCCACCGCACGGCGCGCCGAAGCGACGACCAGCGACTCGAAACGCGTCAAACCCGGCGTGGCAAGAGCGGTTTCCTGCTCGCTACTGAATAGCGACGCCACGAAAGGCTCGGCAAGATGCCAGCGCCCCTCGTAACGCTGCAAGGCCGACTGCCCGCCAACGAGAGCCTCGTAATTGGCCTCGGTGGTGGTGCCCAGTGGCGATGTAACATTGTCGGCTAAACAGTAAACCATTATGTTTCAATTTATTCGTTGACGTTAAACACGTCCCAGCGCTCTTTCCACTTCTGGTAAAACTCTGGGTTCTCCCACACCAGTTGGTAGTCTCGGTCCATAAACACCTGCACCGAGTGCGCCGTGGCAATCAGCGAGCCGTCGGTCTCGTCGATAATCTCGTAGTCAAAGACGATTTTTGCCGATTCCGTAGGCCGGTAGATAATATCGACACGGGGCCGCATGCCATAGCGTATAATCTTCTTGTACTGCATGTTGAGTTCAACCAGCGGGGCAGCAAAGCCATTGTCGAAGAAGGTGTCGTAGCCCAGGCCGTACTTGCGTCCGAAGGCCTCACGAGCATCCTCGAAATAGAGCGTGTAAGAGCCGTGCCATACCACGCCCATCGAGTCGATCTCGCTGAACCTCACCTCGATATGTTTTGAAAATTTCAGTTGCATAGCAAGTTATTTTTCATCGTCCTTGATGGCAATTTTCATATCGCCGTGCACAATCACGTTGTCGCGGCAAGTGACTGTGGCTGTTGCCCAAGTCATGCCGAACACCTCCTCGATGACCTCGACGCGCGTGGTTATCGTATCGCCCACAGCGGGCAGCGAGACCACGTCGACGCTGCGCAGCGCGCCAATAAAGCCAATCTGCACGCACTGCTTGAGGATGTACTTATTGACATATCCAATGCGGGCGGCGCAGGTCTGGGCAATGTTTTCCATAAGCCCTTCGGCACTGAGGTGCCCGCGGTCGACGAAGATGTTGCCGGCGCGCACCTCGAGTTCGGTGACGGTGGTCACGCGGTCGAATGCCACCAGCGTGTCAATCATCACAAACGGCTCCTGTTGCGGCAGCAGTTGGTGAATGTCGATGGCCCGCAGTTCGTGTTCTAAAGGCTGAAGAGGATTGAGTATCATGATTGCCAAAATTCGTAATAGTTATACCATTGCGTGGGATACAGTTTGAGGATGCGCTCCAACTCGGCGACATAGCGCGCGGCCAGTTGTTGCTGCTGCTCTTTGCGCGGCGCCTGGGTGTCGTAAGGCAACGGGGTTACGTAAATCTTATAACCACGTGCCTTCACCTTGACCACATGCACCGCGATGACCTCGACGCTACAAGCGGTAGCCACACTGAACGGGCCTTGCGGAAATCGCGCCTCGGCACCCAGCAAGGGCAATGTGATACCCTTGCTCGACCCCACAAAGCGGTCGGCGGGCATGCTCAGGATTTCGCCGTCGTGCAGCACACGGTTCATCTCGTAAAGATGACTCATGTCGTCGCGCACAGGAATCATGTGGATGTGGTTTCCGGCAAACATCTTGTCGCGATTCTCCATGATGGTCGATTTCTCGCCGAAGTAAACCAGCGCGTTGAACGGCTTGTTCTCCGAAACGAGCGAGTAACCGGCCAACTCGTAGTTGCCGACGTGCGAACTCAACTGCACAAAGGCTTGAGGCGACTGCGACAGACGCAGAAAGTGCTCGTAGCCCTCGATGTCGACCTGGAATTTCTTTCCGGCATACATGGCAAAGCGGTCGATAACCACCTGGCCGAAGAGGCAGTGGTTGACGTAGGTCTTCCACGCCGCTTTCAGCGGGCCATAACCATGACGCTGGCGGAAATAGCGGTAAGCGATGCCACGGCTGGCGTTGAGAATCAAGCACACAGGCACAACGAAGACCGAAGCAAAGGCATAAAGCAGCCTCACGTCGATCCAGCGAAGCGAGCCGATGAGCATGTTGTGCATCCGTCGGCCACCATAGGTCGTGCCTGCCCACTGTTTCTCAGCCATAGGTCAATCAGGCTATCTTGCGCTCAATGTAGTCGCAAAAGTCGTTTAATGTTTCGACGCCGACCATCTCCTCGGGCTTGATTTTGAAGCCGAAGTTTCGCTCGACAATCACCACGATATCAACAAAATCGAGGCTGTCGATTCCCATGTCGTCCTTCAACTTAGCGTCGTTTTTAATCTTTTCTTCGTCAATCTCGAGATCTTCGATAAGGAAGTTTCTCACAATTTCTTCAATTTCGTTTCTTGACATGTTATTGATGTTAAATTATTGTTTCTCAGTTAATTTACACACCACAATAGAGTGGCCTTGCCCAAGGTTGTCGTGGATGTGCTCAATTTGCAGTCCGGCGGCGGTGATGCACGCCTGCAGGTCCTCGGTGTTGTACATCTTAGAGTTGCCATTGGCCATGGCAGTGAAATAAAGGCTGGTCATGGTCAGGCAGAACGCCGCTGGCTCAAAGCGCTGGCGGTCCCACAACGTCTCCATGATGTAGACCCGCGTGGCCGGCGTCATTATCGCCGCGGCCTTCCGCAAGATGGCAATAATCTCGTCCATGCCGAAGCAGTCGAGGAATTGGCTCATCCAAATTGCGTCGAGGTCGCCTTGCGGCACCGGCAACTCGGCAGCCTCGTCGAGCAGGTTGATGCCGAAGCCAGTGATGCGGTCGGCACCGGGACGGCCCTGGATGTTGTCGCGCATCATTGCCACCTGCTGCGGCAAGTCGAGCACGGTGACTCGCACGTCGGGGTTGTAGCCCACGCACTGCAGCGCCCACTTGCCGGTGTTGCCGCCCACGTCGTAGAGCGAGCGCACATGATGCTCGTCGAAGATAATCTTCAACGCCTCGGGGAACGAGGAGTCGCTGTAGAAGTGGTCGAAGTTGAACCAACTCGCCTGCACTTGCTCGGGCAAACTCGACAGCCCCTCGTAGATGGTGGGCCACGGCCCAAAGTGCTTCAGGCCCTCAGGCTTGCCGTTGAGCAGCGCCTGCTCAAGGTCGAACCAGCCCTGGTAGTTGACATCGTGGTTGAAGTCGATGTTGACTCGCGTGGCGGGGTCGTTGAGCAGGAACCATCCGGTCTTGGAGATGGTGTAACGCTCGGTATCTGGATCGACGAGCACAGTGCCGATGCACAGCGAGGCCTCGATGAGGCACTTCACGGCATAGGGCGAGAGGCCGGTCATATCGACCAACTGCTGCTGCGTGAGGCCGTCGGCCGAGTCGCGCAACAGGTCGAGCAGGCCAAACTTCACCATCAGCCTCGAGGCCTGGAACACCGCCGGACCCCAAGCAATGAATTCAGCCAACCGCTGTGCCTCGCGAGCGGAGAGATGCTCGCGGGTGTATCGGTCGTGTAGTGCTGGCGACAGATTCATGGCGCTGAGTGGTTATTTTTTCTTGGGCAAATACTTTATCAGCATTTTGGCCATTGCCTTGCCCGAACTGCGGAAGCCGTCGCCCCAGAGGTTGGACATGGTGCCGAACACACCGCCTCGGCCATTCACACTGAAGCGCACCACCTCACGGTCGTCGGCCTCATGCTTGATGATGCACAGCACCAGTTGGTTGCCCTTCTTGTCGATGTGGATAGGCTGGACCACGAGCGTGTAGTCGTAGATGTACTCGTCGTCGGCAAACAGATAGTAGTGCTTTTTATTCAGTTTGTCGTTGGCCTCGGTAATCATCTCCACCCAGCGCATCTTCAACTCGCGCTCGAGTTCTTCCTCGGCGTCGTATTGGGGCTGCTCGGCATTGCGGAAGCGCACCCACTCCTCGGGCGTAAGCCCGTTGATGGAGAGTTGCGACCAGTCGACCTCGACGTTAAACTTCGTCACCGAACTCAGTTCGTCGAACGAGCCACGAGGCGTCTTGGTCACTGCGTTGGCAGTAAGCACGCCAAACGTCATGACCATAAGTGCTAAAAAAAGATGTATCTTTTTCATTATTAAAATTCAAATGCTGCCTTAACTGTTGCAAAACTGCCCGTGTAGTGATCATGGGCGTAAAGGGAATAACCGGCCGACACGCTGAAGCGCTTGAAGCGGCAACCAGCGCCAGTGTAGAAATATCCGCCGTGGGCGTCGTAGTCGTTGGTAATGTAATAACCGCCGCGAATCTCGGCAAACGGGCTGATGGTGTTGTCGATGAAATCGGCACGAAAAGCGCCATAAATAGGCATCACAAAGCCGGTATCAATCTCATCGGTCCAGTCGTTGTCATGCAAATACAGCGAGGGGGCCACGCCACCGCCGACGAAGAACATTCGGTTGATTTGATAACCGCCAGTGAAACCTGCCTGAAGCAGATACTCATCCTTGGCATCGTCAAATCCTGTCTGGGCGCTTAACTCTCCAAATCCTCTAAAACCACGCTTCAAGAAATTCTCCTGAGCATTAACCGACATTGTGCTTAACAAAGCAAATGCCAAAGTCATAACTGTAAAAACAAACTTTTTCATAATCACTTAGTTTATAAATAATTATTAATCTATTGAATTATTCTTAATCATAGTTTGTGCCTTCAAAACAAGGTCGCAAAGAGCATTAACCTCATCGACGCTCGAAAGAGTTAATC
>JAEEGL012291437.1_pt1 | contig 24110 bp, 4 predicted proteins | sample 9134231 | NCBI WGS metagenome assembly JAEEGL01 (sample SAMN16246548, study PRJNA631951) | gut metagenome | biome: gut microbiome; feature: rumen; material: fiber-attached | host: Bos | place: Iran: Karaj | collected 2018-10
GCTAAATATGAAATGTCTTTAGAAACTAAAGAACAAGGAGCTTCTAATTGGACAAATACTCGTGCTACATCAGCAACTAATGGAAACTTAAAAACAACAAAAGCAGGAAATACAAGTAGCACTCTTGTAAGAGGAGTATCTAAGCCAACACAATATTCTTGGACATATGTTAACGAGTCAAATATGTTTACAAACGCATTGTATGCTTTCCCAGATTTAAATTCACATCAAATGAAGAATAGTGAGTGGGGAGCAGTAGCATATTTAACACATTCTACTTATGGAAGAAACTCTGCAGAAATAAGTACAAATGATAACACTAATAGAGTTGCAGGTTCAGGAGCTGGAAACGGTTCATCATATGCATTAACACCAGCACAATTAAAATCTGGAAATGCAGATAAGAGATGGTATGGTGCAAATGGAATATTAACAAGTACAACTGGTAATATTTATGGTGTATACGATTTATCTGGCGGTGCATATGAAAATGTTTCTGCATACGTAGATAATGGACATGCTAACTTACAAACATATAATACAGATTTAGTAAATGAAACAGATATTAAATATAAACAAGCATATACTGCAAGTGCATCAGATGGTACGGATGTAAATACTTCAAACTATGCTTTAAATACAGACGTATATGGTGATGCAGTATACGAGACATCTAGAGCAGGAGCAGGTGTTACTGGATGGAATGGAGATTATTCATATTATCCACAAAAAGAAGATATGTTATTCATTCGTGGAAGATATGCGGGTACTGGAGCAACAACTGGAGTATTTACTTATAGCTTGTTTGCTGGTACAGCATATACTTATACTACACGTTTGGTTTTAGCTCCAGATGATACTTATACAATAAAATATGATGGAAATGGTAATGGAGATGAAGTTACTTCTATACCAGAAAAACAAAAGAAGAATGCAGGAGAAACTATTTCATTATCTAGTCAAATACCAGTAAGAGATGGATGTATTTTCTTAGGATGGTCAACATCACAAACTGCTACTACTGCAGAATTTGGTGTGGGTGCTACATATTCAGCTGACGCATCTATAACACTTTATGCAGTATGGAAAGTTGACTATGCACAATATGTTGGTGGTTCAGTATTTAATACTGTTATTAAGAGATTAGCAGGACAAGCAGATGCACTTTCATCTGCAGAAAACACCAATATTTTAGATATAGTTTGGTCAGATACAGCACCATCAGAAGAGCATATAGCTGGTGCTTTACCAACGAATTATTCAAGCGAAACATCGGTACCAGCCTCATTAAATACTGCAATTTGCGCAAATGTATCAGGAAGAGGTTTGCCAATTTATGCTTGGTTTGAAGAAGATAATTCTGGAAACGGAACAGGTGTAATCAAATTATACTCTGAAGCTTCTCATATTAGCTTAGCACCTTCTCCACTATGTATGTTTAGAGAACTTAGAAATATGGCATACGTAGATTTAACAGAGAATGTTCATATAAACAAACACACGGCTGTTGGAAACCTTTGGTTAATGTTTGAAGGTTTTGGAGCTGATATAGCAACAACTGTAACTGTAAAAGGTTTGGAAGTAATGAATAATTCTCCAATCAACAAGTTGGCATTCACATTCTCTGGTATAGGTTATAATGCAGAGAAAGTAGTAATAAAAGGCTTCTCAGATTGGGATGTTTCAAGAGTTAAAGACATGCATGGTACATTCTATGTTAATGGTTACAATGCAAGAACGATTGAAATGGATGATATTTCAAATTGGGATGTATCAAGTGCAGAAGATATGTCAAATATGTTTAACTTTTTCGCATATAGTGCAGAAACATTTGACGACATTTTGGATTTAACACACTGGGATACTTCTAGTGCTACTAATATGACAAGTTTGTTCTATGGAACAGCTGCTCATGCAAGTATAGTTAATATAGGAAATCTATCAGGCTGGGATGTATCTAATGTAACATCTATGGCTAATATGTTCTTAGGCTTCGGATATTATAATGGAACAATTGCAAACTTAGGAGATTTATCTAATTGGGATGTTTCAAAAGTTCAAAACTTCTCAAACATGTTTAATAAATTAGGACATGATACAAGTGCATGGAACTTAAGATGTGTAGAATCTTGGGATACTTCAAGTGCTACAGATATGTCATACATGTTCTATAGATTTGGCCAAGGCGGTTTAGCAACTGAATTAGACTTATCTAATTGGGATGTTTCAAACGTAACTAATATGTTTGCTATGTTCTATGAATTAGTAGCTACTTCATCTACATTTAACGTAGATGTGTCTACATGGGATACTTCAAAAGTTACAAACATGGCAGTTATGTTTGATGGAACTAACATAGAAAAAATTTATGCTTCAACAAAATTTGTTCTATCTGGTGACGTTGATGCACATTCAATGTTCTCAAGATCTACTTCATTAGTTGGTGGAAATGGAACAACATATAGTGCTAGTCACATTAGCGGAGATTATGCTTGGATTGACGGATTTGTAGATCCAAATACAGGAAATTCAAGACCAGGTTATTTCTGGTGCCATGATGAATATGCAATAACATATAACGCAAATGCTGGTACAGATACTGTTACAAATATGCCAGCTACAGGAGATATAAAGGTGTATGGCGTGCCATTGACACTTTCTATTAGTGCGCCTTTAAGAACGGGTTATGTATTTAAAGGTTGGGCAACTACAGCTAATGCTACAGAACCACAATATCAAGCAGGTGGAATATATAATGAAGATGCAGAAGTAACATTATATGCGGTTTGGATTATAGATGAAGCACAATATATAGCTGGATCGGAATTCAATGAAGCATTGAAACAATTGGCTGGAAATACTGGTGCTACAGTTACAACGATAGATAACAATGTAACCGCAATTGAATGGCAAAGTGGAACATTTGATATAGATGATGTACCTGCATCTGCTATAAATGTTGGCGTAAGTGGTAAAATGCCAATTTACGCATGGTTTGAAGCAGATACAACATTAAACAATGGTACAGGTATAATCAAACTTTGGAGTGAAGCTACTGATGTTGTAATCAGCAATACTCCAGACAATATGTTTAGAGGATTTGCAAGTATAGCAAATCTAAATATCACTGAGAACTTAGGCTTAACAAAAGACACAACTAATATGACAACAACAAGAATGATGTTCCGTGATAACAGTGGCTTAACAACGTTGCGTATGGGTAGTCGTTTTGATACGCAAAACGTAACAGATATGTCTTCTATGTTCTATAATTGTTATAATTTAACAACTTTAGATTTGGGCGGAAAGTTTGATACAGGTAATGTAACAGATATGAATAATATGTTCTGTTGCTATGGAACATATTCAAAACTTGGAACATTGAATTTAGGAAATAACTTTGATACGAGCAACGTAACAAACATGCAACAAATGTTCTATGGATTAGAAAAGATAACACAATTGAATTTAGGAAATAAATTTGACACTTCTAAAGTAGAAAACATGTCATATATGTTCCATCGTTGTTCAGCACTAACATCACTTGACTTGGGTGACAACTTTGACACAAGTAAAGTTAATACGATGGCAAATATGTTCTATATGTGTCGTGCACTTACTACAATTGACTTTGGCAATAGTTTTGACACAAGTAATGTAACTGATATGTCAAGAATGTTCTATGAAACAGGTAGAACTGCAACTTCATTTGACATTAGTGACATTTCAGAATTCAACACATCAAAAGTAACTTCAATGAGATTAATGTTCTATTATACAGGTTACAATGCTCCAAAATTCAATTTAGATTTATCTAAATGGAATACATCAAGAGTAACCGATATGTATAGAATGTTCTACTATGTAAGAAAGCTAGAGAGAATTTATGCTTCAACATCATTTGTTGTTGCTGATGGTACAGGCACTAATGAGATGTTCCGTGGATCAACAGCACTTGTTGGTGGTAATGGAACAGTATATAATGCATCAAATATAACAGGTACATATGCTTGGATTGATGGACGTGTAGATCCAACAACAAACACAAATAGACCAGGATACTTCTGGTGTCATGATGAATATGCAATTACATATAACGCAAATGCTGGTACAGATACTGTAACAAATATGCCAGCACAAGGACAAACTAAGGTGTATGGCGAGCCATTGACACTTTCTACTAGTGTGCCTGTAAGAACGGATTACACATTCAAAGGTTGGGCAACAACAAATAATGCAACAACTGCAGAATATCAACCAGGTGGCACATATTCAGCAAATGAACCTGCAACTTTATATGCAGTATGGGAAGTAGCTGAGGCACAATATTTACCTGGACAACAATTTAACCAAGCTATCAAGAGATTAGCAGGAAATGCAACTGCAACTTACACAACCATGGATTCAACGATAACATCAATTCAATGGCAGAGTGGAACATTTAGTATTAATGACGTTCCAGCTTCAGCAGTAAACGTAGGTGTTGCTACTAAAGCGCCAATTTATGCATGGTTTGATAATGGAACAATAAAACTTTGGAGCGAATCTTCAAATGTATTGTTAAATAATGATAGCTCAGATATGTTTAACAATTTATATGTACTATCATCATTGAATGTAATAAATGACTTGGGTATAACAGAAGATACATTAAATGTAACAAATACTTCTGGAATGTTTAAAGATTGTTTGAGTTTAACAAATCTTAACATTTCAAATACAAGATTTAATACTTCTAATGTTACAGATATGAGTGATATGTTTAACGGTGCAGGAATAAGAAGTCTTAATAAGACAGATCTAGAATTTGCTAGCGTTACTGATGCTTCATCAATGTTTGCTAATTCTGGATTAACAGCAGTAGATTTATCAAATGTAACATTCCCAGTATTAGTAAATGCAGAAAACATGTTTATGAATGCTGCACTTAGAACAGCAAACTTTGAAGGAATAAAATTAAATGAAGTAACTCAATTTAATGGATTTATTGAAAGCTGTAGTTTCCTTCAAACTCTAGATTTAGATTCTGCAGAACTTGGAAAAGTAGAGACAATCACATATATGACTAGTGGTTGTATTAGACTTGTTGATGTTTCTATGGAAGGTGCAAAATTAAATAGTCTTACAACTGCAAGAGAGATGTTTTCGGGAAGTGGCGGACAAAACTTTAACTTAAAGAACCTATATATGCCACTTGCAACTGGTACACAATATATGTTCTCTGGTTCAAGGGCAATAAGTGTAGATTTAAGAGGATTGGATGCAGAAAGTCTACAAGACACAAGTTATATGTTCGTTGGTTCAAACAGTATAACATCAGTTAACTTTAGCGGTGATGATTTAAGTAGTGTAACAAGTATGGAAGGTATGTTTGAAAACTGTAGAAACATAGAAACAATTAACTTTACAGCAGTGGATACCGAAAATCTTACTAATATGCACTTTATGTTTAACAACTGCGCAAAATTAGAAAGCATAGATTTATCATCATTTACTACTGATAACGTTACTGATATGAGCAGTATGTTTAAGAGTTGTACTATGTTGAACTCAATTGATTTGTCACATTTCAATACAGCTAATGTTACAGATTTCTCTTACATGTTCTATGGATGTTCAGCATTAACTTCGCTTGAATTATCATCATTCAATACAAGTAGTGCTGACAGTATGGGAAGTATGTTCTTAGGTTGTGAGAATTTGACAAGAATATATGCTTCTACAAACTTTGTGACAGATACAGTGTCTAGTAGTACAAACATGTTCTATAATTGTACAAGTATTGTAGGAGGTAATGGAACAGTTTATGATGGTTCACACATAAATAAAGCATACGCTTGGATTGATGGAAGAAATGATTTACCAGGTTACTTCTGGTGTCATGATGAATATGCAATTACATATAACGCAAATGCTGGTACAGATACTGTAACAAACATGCCAGCACAAGGACAAACTAAGGTGTATGGCGAGCCATTGACACTTTCTACTAGTGTGCCTGTAAGAGATAAATATAGCTTCAAAGGCTGGGCAACAACAAATAGTGCAACAACTGCAGAATATCAACCAGGTGGCACATATTCAGCAAATGAACCTGCAACTTTATATGCAGTATGGGAAGAAGTTAAAGTAGAAGCAATGTATTTGCCAGGACAACAGTTCAATAATAAAATACATGCTTTGGCTGGAAATAATAATACAGCATATGGCGGTACAAGAAAGATTAAATCAATAGAATTTTCTAGCACAGCTCCAGCAGAAGGAGTTACAAAAGTTAATGTAGCTACTACTGATGAAGTTCCAATATTTGCATGGTTTGTAGAAGATACTACTGCTAATGATGGAACAGGAAAAATAATGCTTTGGAGTGAAGCAGATAGTATAAGCATGAATAATGATGCTTCATATATGTTCTATAAATTATATGGTATAGAATCATTGAATCCTATTGAAGCACTAAATATAACTGAATCTACAGCAAATGTAACTAATATGGCTAATATGTTCAACGCAACAGGTTATGATGCAAGTTCATTCTATGTTGATTTGTCTTCTATGAACACATCAAATGTAACAGATATGTCATACATGTTCTGGTATGCTGGCTGTGAAGCAAGTCAATTTGATATTAATTTTACAAATTTCAATACATCAAATGTTACAAATATGGCTCATATGTTTGAGTGGTCAGGTAATTATGCTCCAACATATGCTTTGGATATATCATCTTGGGATACTTCAAAAGTAACCAATATGGCTTGTATGTTCCATGGCGCAGGATATCATAGATATGATAATGCAACATTTACTATGGATTTATCTTCTTGGAATACCTCAAACGTAACAGATATGTCAGAAATGTTCTACGATGCAGGACAAAAAGCGAAAACTTGGAGTATTGGTGACTTATCTTCTTGGAATACCTCAAAAGTAACGAACATGTTTAGACTATTTTACCATGCTGGTGGTAGTTCTAATGCATTTAGTATAGGAGATTTGACATCTTGGGATACATCTAATGTAACTGATATGGCAGGAATGTTTGAATTCTTTGGAGTTTACGCAAACTCTGTAAATGTTGGAAATTTAGGTGCATGGGACGTTTCTAAAGTAACAAATATGGAAGCCATGTTCATGGATATGGGACTATATTCAAATTCTATAAGCATTGGAAACATTGGTAACTGGAATACTTCAAGTGTTACAAATATGCACGCAATGTTTGCCGACTTTGGAAATTATATGGGAACTATAAGCTTAAATTTATCTGGATGGGATACTTCAAATGTAATTTACATGCATCAAATGTTCCAAGGCATGGGAAAAGCACGTGCAACTTCTATAACTTTGAATTTAGATAACTGGGATACTTCAAATGTAAAAGAAATGTATGGAATGTTTGCTGGCTTGAAAAAGCTTGGTTCTATAAATGTAAATCATTTCGACACATCAAAGGTAGAAGACTTTGGCGCAATCTTTAGTGAATGTTCTTCATTAACAACGTTAGATTTGTCAAATTGGGACACATCAAAAGGTAAATACTTCGTTGATACACACTCTAGTGTTTCGGGTAGAATCAGTGGAGGACGTGGAATATTTGACAGCTGTACAAGTTTAGTTGAATTGAACTTGGATGGTTGGGATACATCTAGTGCATTACGAATGGAAAATATGTTCTATGGATGTACAAGACTTCAAAAAATATTTGCATCTCCTTCTTTTGTAGTAGGTGATTCAACATCACATTCAGAAATGTTTAAGAATTGTACTGCAATTAGAGGTGGAAATGGAACAGTATTTAGTAGTTCATATATAGATAAAACTCGTGCTTGGATTGACGGTCGTGTTGATCCAGTAACGGGAGTTGCAAAACCAGGTTATTTCTGGGCTCATGATGAATACGTTATTACATATAATGCAAATGCTGGAACAGATACAGTAACAAATATGCCAGAATCTGGAGATATTAAAGTGTATGGTAATCCATTAACACTTTCAAGCAATGTTCCGGTAAGAGCAAATTATATATTCAAAGGATGGGCAACATCAGCTTCTGCAACAGTAGCAGAATATCCAGCAGGTGGTACATATACAGCTAACTCTTCTGCAACATTATATGCAGTATGGCAAAGAATAACATTTGCAGTAAATTATTATTTACATGATATAGGTGCTAGTACATATACATTAGTAGATAATGATGTAATAGACGCAACAGAAGGACAAAATGTAAATGTTTCAACTTTAGTAAGATTTGTTACAGGTGGTACATTTGAAGAAGCATATACTTCAGGAGATACAACAAAACCATCATCAGGAGCTATTACAAATGTAGCTATAAATAATGATGGAAGTACAGTAATTAATATGTACTATAGAAGAAACTACTTATATGTAAGATATAATGGCAATGGCGGAACAATGCATTCGTCAAATGCTAATTATGGACAATCAGGAGATTATGCTACATATAATGGATCAATAGATTTCTTAAGAGGTTTATATGGAAGCTATGTTGGAGTTGTTAATTTAACAGATTATATTAGTGGTACTTCTGGACTTCACAACTATAATTATTCAACAGATATAAACTTTAAGAAAACAGGATATGTTGGAAAATCAAATGCACAATGGAATACAAAGGCTGACGGAACAGGAACATCATTTAATCAATTAACTACAACATATGAAGTACAGGGATTTGCCGGAGCAGATTTAACAAGTGGTGATGCAACTGTAGTGTTATATGTAAATTGGAAACCAATTTCATATAGTATTGCATTTGATGGAAATGGTGCAACATCTGGTTCTATGTCTAACTTAGCAATGACTTATGATGTGTCTAAGAGCTTAACAGCAAATGCATATGAAAAGACAAATTATATATTTAATGGTTGGAATACACAACAAGATGGAAGCGGTACTTCATATGTAGATCAACAAAGTGTAAGTAACTTAACTGCAACAAATAATAGTACTGTAACTCTATATGCACAATGGGATGAAAACTTAGCACAATATTTACCAGGACGAGAATTTAACCAAGCTATCAAGAGATTAGCAGGAAATGCAAGTATAACTGCTATACAATGGCAAAGTGGAGATTTTGATGTAGATGACGTGCCAGCATCGGCTGTAAACGTAGGCGTTACACCAGGAGTGCCAATTTATGCATGGTTTGAAGCTGACACTGTAGCTAATGATGGCACAGGAACGGTTAAACTATCGAGTGAAGCAACTACAATTAAGCTAAATAATAATTCAAGTAATATGTTTTCAAGTTTGACAGTGCTTTCGTCATTAAATCTTCTAGAAGATTTAGGGATTACAGAAAATACTACTAATGTGACAGATATGAATAGATTGTTCTATGATATGGGTAGTGATAGTACAGTTACTTCATTTAGATTGACAGGATTATCGGCTCTAGACACTTCTAATGTTACAGATATGCATGAGATGTTTGCTATTTCTGGAAAAAATGCAACCACTTGGGACATAGGTAATATTAATACTTGGGATGTATCAAGTGTAACTAATATGAATGGTATGTTTTTAGAAGCGGCTAAAAATGTCACATCTTTTGAGCTAGACTTATCGCATTGGAATACATCAAGTGTAACTGATATGTGTGGCATGTTTAATAGTGTAGCAAATTTAAGAGCGACTGATTTTGTTTTAAATCTTTCAAATTGGGATTTATTAAATGTCACAGACATTTCAAACATGTTTTACTCTTGTGGAGAATAGGCTACAACATGGCGTGTAGATGGCTTATCTAATTGGAATACTTCTAACATTCAAGGAATGGCATATTTGTTTAGTCATGCAGGAGAAGTAGGTGCATCTTCATTTGTTATGGATTTATCAAATTGGAATACATCTAATGTCAAAACAATGTATGCGATGTTTGGTAGAGCTGGAACAAATGCTACAACTTGGAGTGTTGGAGATTTGTCAAACTGGAATACATCAAGTGTAACAAATATGGTTAAGATGTTTGAATATGCAGGACGTAGTGCTACGTCATGGAGCATAGGTGATTTATCAAGATGGTCAACTTCAAACGTTACATCTTTCTATGGAATGTTTGAATATGCAGGTTACAATTCCTCAACATTTAACATAGGAAATCTATCAAATTGGAATACTTCAAAGGTTACAGATATGCATGAGATGTTTGCAAATTCAGGGTATAATGCTCAAAAATATACACTAGATTTGTCAGGTTGGGATACTTCACGTTGCAGCAACTATGTTAGCATGTTTGATGGCTGTAGAAAACTTGAAAAGATATATGCATCACCTTCGTTTGTAATACCAAATAATTCTGATACGTGGTCTATGTTTAGATATTGTTCTTCATTAATTGGTGGTAATGGTACTACTTATAGCTATAGTCATATTGATGGTACCTATGCATGGATTGATGGACGTATAGATTCATCAACAGGAAATCCAAGACCAGGATATTTCTGGTGTCATGATGAATATGCAGTTACATATAATAAGAATACAACAGATACAGTAACTAATATGCCAGTATCTGGAGATACTAAAGTATATGGTGAGCCATTAACACTTTCAAGTAATGTTCCAGTAAGAGCAAATTATATATTCAAAGGTTGGGCAACATCAGCTTCGGCAACAGTGGCAGAATACCTAGCAGGTGGAACATATACAGCAAATAGTGAAGCAACATTATATGCAGTATGGAAAGTAGAGAATGCAACATATATATCAGGACGAGATTTTAACAAAAAAATAAAGAGATTGGCAGGAGAAGCAACTGCAACTTATAATACATATGATAACAATATAAAAGCAATTGAATGGCAAAGCGGAAACTTTGACATAGATGATGTGCCAGCATCGGCTGTAAACGTTGGTGTAACATCAGGTGCACCAATTTATGCATGGTTTGAAGCGGATACTGTATCAAATGATGGTACTGGTACAATTAAACTATGGAGTGAAGCTACAAAAGTAAAAATGAATAATGATGCAAGCTACATGTTCCGCTATTTAAATGGTTTAACAGGAGCTGTTAATATATCGAATGCTTTAGGATTAACAGAAGATACTACAAATGTAACAAATATGGATTATATGTTCCAAAGTTGTGGCTTTGATACAATGACAAGTCTTGATTTGGGTAACAAATTTAATACAAGCAATGTCACAAGTATGCAATATATGTTTTATGGATGTGGATGCAAGTCTATGACAAGCTTGAATTTAGGAAACAAGTTTGATACAAAGAATGTAACAAATATGAGTTGCATGTTTCTGTCTTGTGGCGAACAAGCAATGACGACATTAAATCTAGGTAGCAAATTTGATACCAGTAAAGTAATAAATATGTCATCTATGTTTGATAAATGTGGACGAACTGCAATGACAAGCTTAGACCTAGGAGACAAATTTGATACAAGTAATGTAATTAATATGGGATATATGTTTGAGTCTTGTGGTTATACAGCAATGACAAGTTTAGATTTGGGAGATAAATTTGACACAAGTAAAGTAACTAATATGTCATATATGTTCGGTAATTGTGGAAACACGGCAATGACAAATTTAGACTTGGGAGACAAATTTGATACAAGTAGTGTAACCGATATGTCTGGTATGTTCAGCAATTGTGGCTATACAGCAATGACAAGTTTAGATTTAGGAGATAAATTTGATACAAGTAAAGTTACCAATATGGCAAGCATGTTCTTAAATTGTGGCTATACAGCAATGACAAGCTTAGACTTAGGTGATGAGTTTAATACAAGTAATGTAATCAATATGTATGGTATGTTCGATAGCTGCGGACATAACTCAATGCAAAGATTAGATTTAGGGGACAAGTTTGATACAAGTAGTGTAACTGATATGCAGTTTATGTTCGCTAATTGTTCAAATTTAGAAAGAATCTATGCTCCAACATCATTTGTAACGACATCAGTAACCAGTTCAACAGATATGTTTAAAAATAGTACTAGATTAGTTGGCGGTAATGGAACAGTATATGATGCATCAAATATTACTGCTACATACGCTTGGATTGATGGTCGTGTAGATCCATCAACAGGAAATCCTAGACCAGGATACTTCTGGTGTCATGATGAATATGCAATTACATATAATGCAAATGCTGGTACAGATACAGTAACCAATATGCCAGCAAATCAAACAAAGAATTATGGCGATCCATTAACACTTTCAAGTAATGTTCCAGTAAGAGCAAATTATATATTCAAAGGTTGGGCAACATCAGCTTCGGCAACAGTAGCAGAATACCTAGCAGGTGGAACATATACAGCAAATTCAGCTGCAACTTTATATGCAGTATGGAAAGTAGAGAATGCTACATATGTGTCAGGTCCACAATTTAACCAAGCTATCAAGAGATTGGCAGGAAATTCAAGCGCGACATCATCAACATCAGATACTAATATAACTGCTATACAATGGCAAAGTGGAGATTTTGATATAGATGATGTACCTTCAACATATACAAATGTTGGAGTTACCTCGGGTGCACCAATTTATGCTTGGTTTGAAGCAGACACAGTTGCAAATGATGGAACAGGTACAATTAAACTTTGGAGTGAAGCAAGTAAAGTACAATTGGATAGTACCATAACGTATATGTTTTCAAGATTACTTAAAATATCAACCTTGAATGTAATAGATAATTTAGGATTGACAGAAAACACAACAAACGTTACAAACATGGCATGGATTTTCTCATATACAGGATATGATACTACATCTTTTAATATAGTAGATTTATCTGATTGGGATGTATCTAATGTAACTAGTATGGCCAATATGTTTTATAATACAGGATATAATGCAACGACATGGAATATAGGAGATTTATCTAGCTGGAACACATCAAATGTAACTAATATGACATATATGTTTTATAATACAGGATATAGTGCAACAACATGGAGCATAGGAGATTTATCTGATTGGGATACATCAAGTGTAAAGACTATGTTGAGCATGTTCAGCTATGCAGGAAGAAGTGCAACAACATTTGAATTAGATTTATCTGGTTGGGACACGTCAAGTGTAACGACTATGTCAAGTATGTTCAGCAATGCAGGAAGAAGTGCAACAACATGGAGCTTAGGAGATCTATCTGGCTGGGATACGTCAAGTGTAACTAATATGTCAAGTATGTTCAGCAATGCAGGATATAGTGCAACAACATGGAATATAGGAGATTTATCTGGATGGGACACATCAAGTGTAACTGATATGTCATATATGTTTAGTTATGCAGGAAGAAGTGCAACAACATGGAGCTTAGGAGATCTATCTGGTTGGGACACGTCAAGTGTAACGACTATGTCAAGTATGTTCAGCAATGCAGGAAGAAGTGCAACAACGTGGAATGTAGGAGATTTATCTGGTTGGGACACATCAAGTGTAACTAATATGTCATATATGTTTGATAATGCAGGATATAGTGCAACAACGTGGAATATAGGAGATTTATCTGGTTGGGACACATCAAGTGTAATTGGTATGTTAAGTATGTTCACCGATGCAGGAAGAAGTGCAACAGCATTTGAATTAGATTTGTCTAAATGGGACACGTCAAGTGTAACTATTATGCAAAGTATGTTCAGGAATGCAGGATATAGTGCAACAACGTGGAATATAGGAGATTTATCTGATTGGGATACATCAAGTGTAAATAATATGTTGAGCATGTTCAGCAATGCAGGAAGAAGTGCAACAACATTTGAATTAGATTTATCTGGTTGGGACACGTCAAGTATAACTAATATGTCATATATTTTTCAAAATGTTGGATATAGCGCAACAACATTTGAATTAGATTTATCTGGTTGGGATACGTCAAGTGCAACTAATATGTCGTATATGTTTGATAATGCAGGATATAGCGCAACAGCATTTGAATTAAATTTATCTGGTTGGGATACATCAAGTGTAACTAACATGTCATATATGTTCCAACGTGTGGGATATAATGGAACAACATTTGAACTAGATTTATCTGGCTGGGATACATCAAAAGTAACTGATATGAGTTTTATGTTTGGCGAATGTAGAAAACTATCAAGAATATATGTATCATCTTCTTTTGTAACAACAGAGGTAACAAATTCTACGCTAATGTTCTATAAGTGTAATTCTATTAATGGTGGTAATGGTACAACATTTAATAGTTCATATATTGATAAAACATACGCTTGGATTGATGGACGTGTAGATTCATCAACAGGAAATCCAAGACCAGGATACTTCTGGTGCCATGATGAATATGCAGTTACATATAATAAGAATACAACAGATACAGTAACAAATATGCCAGCACTAGGACAAACTAAGGTGTATGGCGAGCCATTGACACTTTCTGATAATGTACCTGTAAGAGATGGGTATACATTCAAAGGATGGGCAACGACAGATTCAGCAACGGATTACGAATATCTACCAGGCTACCAATATTCTGCTAATGAAGATGCGATATTGTATGCAGTGTGGGAAGCAGAAGAAAGTGCTACAAAATACTTTACTGTAAAAGAATACGAAATTGAACAGGGACATTGGAGCGACTTTATAAACGGATATATTGAACATTCATATGCATTTACGGATGGAATGACATTTGAACAATGGGAAGTGTCAGATTACAATACAGAAAATGTATCGATTTATAGTATTTGGGAAACCGCAGATAATGGTGGATTTGGAGATCCGCTTTATGTACCAGTTGAAAGTTTTGAGCAAATAGATGAATATGGAGACTATTGCTTTGCATATTATCTGCAAACACATACTCATTCAGGTTATTTGTCTTTTAATGATATGGCAAATGGTGACACAGTAACAGGTATGCCATCTAATAATCCAATGGAATTTTTATTCTTTGAGGATCACTCAAGTGACACTGTTAATTTAAATGAATACATATTAGAAAGAAATGGTTATGAATTTCTTGGATGGACTAAATCATACTACATAGATCCAGAGACGGGTGACATTAATTATTCGAACTTACCTACTCCAATTGAAGAAATTATAGTTTCTGAAGGAAGGTATTCTGTCTATGCAATTTGGAGACCTGTATATACAATTACATATAATCAGAATACAACAGATACAGTAACAAATATGCCAGCAAATCAAACAAAGAATTATGGCGATCCATTAACACTTTCAAGTAATGTTCCAGTAAGAGACAACTATATATTCAAAGGCTGGGCAACATCAGCTTCGGCAACAGTAGCAGAATACCTAGCAGGTGGAACATATACAGCAAATTCAGCTGCAACTTTATATGCAGTATGGGAAATGGCTGAAGCTAAATACTTGCCAGGACCACAGTTTAATGCAAAAATTAAGAAATTAGCTGGAAATGTAGATGCACAACGCGATACACACGATACTGCAATAACGGCAATTGAATGGCAAAGTGGAACATTTAGCATTAATGATGTACCGGCTTCAGCGGAAAACGTTGGGGTTGATTCTGGTGCACCAATATATGCTTGGTTTGATAATGGAACAATAAAGCTTTGGAGTGAAGCAGAGATAATTAGAATGAATGAAGATGCATCACATATGTTCAGATGTTTTTATGGTATAAGTGGAGTATTTAATGTATCAGAAAGTCTTGGATTAACAGAAAATACAACTAATGTAACTAACATGTCATATATGTTTGATTCGTTCGGATTTAACTCGATGACTAGTTTAACTCTAGGTAATAAGTTTGATACAAGTTCAGTATCAAATATGGAGATAATGTTCTGGGGTTGTGGTTATTCTAATATGACAAGCTTAGATTTAGGAAATAACTTTGACACCAGCAATGTATCAAATATGAGAGAAATGTTTATGAATTGCGGTCGCAATGCAATGACAGGTTTAACTTTAGGTAATAAATTTGATACAAGTAGAGCAACAAATATGAACTCTATGTTCTGCCGTTGTGGTTACACATCGATGACAAGTTTAGACTTGGGCGAAAATTTTGATACAAGTTCAGTAACTAACATGCAAAAAATGTTTGCTTATTGTGGATATACAGCAATGACAAGCCTAGATTTAGGTGATAACTTTGATACTAGTGCTGTATTAGATATGTCAGAAATGTTTAATTATTGTGGATATACAGCAATGACAAGCCTAGACTTAGGCGAAGATTTTGACACAAGTTCAGTAACTAATATGCAAAGTATGTTTGCATTCTGTGGATATACAGCAATGACAAGCTTAGACTTAGGCAATAATTTTGACACAAGTTCAGTAACTAATATGCAAAGTATGTTTGAAAGCTGTGGAAGTATTGCTATGACAAGCATAGACCTTGGATATAATTTCAATACAAGTAAAGTAACTAACATGTCAAATATGTTCAGCAATTGTGGATACACATTAATGACAAGTTTAGACTTAGGCGATAATTTTGATACAAGTTCAGTAACTAGCATGAAAAAAATGTTTGCACATTGCGGATACACTGCAATGACAAACTTAGATTTGGGTAATAATTTTGATACAAGCGCCGTAACGGATATGTCCTATATGTTTAGAAATTGTGGGCGTTTATCAATGACAAGTTTAGACTTGGGAGACAATTTTGATACAAGTGCTGTAACGGATATGTCTTATATGTTTGATAGCTGTGGCTTAAATGCAATGACAAGCCTAGATTTAGGTGACAAATTTGATACAAGTTCAGTAAATAACATGAAAGTTATGTTCTGGGGCTGTGGCAAAACGTCAATGACAAGTTTAGACTTAGGAGATTTATTTAATACAAGTAGTGTAACAAATATGGATGAAATGTTTAATAATTGCACAAACCTTGAAAGAATCTATGCTCCAACATCATTTGTAACGACAGCAGTAACCAGTTCAACAGATATGTTTAAAAATAGTACTAGATTAGTTGGTGGAAATGGAACAGTATATAATGCTTCAAATGTAACTGCTACATACGCATGGATTGATGGTCGTATAGATTCATCAACAGGAAATCCAAGACCAGGATATTTCTGGTGTCATGATGAATATGCTATTACATATAATAAGAATACAACAGATACAGTAACAAATATGCCAGCAAATCAAACAAAGAATTATGGTGATCCATTAACACTTTCAAGTAATGTTCCAGTAAGAGCAAATTATATATTCAAAGGTTGGGCTACATCTTCTTCAGCAACAGTGGCAGAATACCTAGCAGGTGGAACATATACAGCAAATAGTGCAGCAACACTTTATGCAGTATGGATTTCAGATGTTGCAACATACTTGTCAGGAACGAATTTTAATACTAATATAAAGAGATTGGCGGGCAACTCGAGCGCATCATATGGTACTCGAGATTCGGCGATAACTTCAATTGCATTCCAAACCTCAAAACCAGCAGATTCTATATTAAATGATTCAACAACCGTTAATGTTGGAGGAACATCTGGCGCACCTATTTATGCTTGGTTTGATAATGGAACAATCAAGCTATGGAGTGAAGCTACCCATATTAAAATGAATAACAATGCTGCATATATGTTTCATGAGTTGCGTGGAATAAGTGGAGCTGTCAATGTTTCAAATATCTTAGGATTAACGGAAGACACTTCAAATGTTACAAACATGAGATATTTATTCGATGATTTTGGGTATGAATCAATGACAAGTTTGGAATTAGGAGACAAATTTAATACAAGTAACGTAACAAATATGTATTGTATGTTCATGAATTGTGGTTATAACTCAATGACAAGCTTAGATTTAGGAAATAAATTTGATACAAGTAATGTAACTGATATGAACATGATGTTTGACCATTGTGGTGCTCTTTCAATGACATCATTAGATTTAAAAGATAAGTTTGACACGAAAAATGTAACAATTATGTCTTACATGTTTGAAGCTTGTGGTCTAGAAAAGATGACAAGCCTTGACCTAGGAGACAAATTTGATACAAGTAATGTAATAAATATGATGAATATGTTTAAAAACTGTGGCAGAAAATGTATGACAAGCCTTGACTTAGGGGACAAATTTGATACAAGCAATGTTCTTTCTATGTATTCTATGTTCTATGGTTGTGGCTATACATCAATGACAAACCTAGATTTGGGAGACAAATTTGATACAAGTAAAGTAACCAATATGGAAAGCATGTTTAGAGAATGTGGTTATACAGCAATGACAAGTTTAGACTTAGGAGATAAATTTGATACAAGTAAAGTAACTACTATGGAAAGCATGTTTAGAGAATGTGGTTACACATCAATGACAAGTTTAGACTTAGGAGACAAATTTGATACAAGTAATGTAACGACTATGAGATTCATGTTCCAATCTTGTGGATATACAGCTTTACCAACATTGAATTTAGGAGATATATTTGATACAAGTAATGTTACAGATATGACAAACATGTTCAAAGAATGCGGATTCACTTTAATGACGAACTTGGATTTGGGTAATAAATTTGATACAAGTAATGTAGAGCAAATGCTTAGCATGTTTGAAAAGTGTGGATATAATTCGTTAACAACTATTAATCTTGGTGACAAGTTTGATACTAGTAAAGTAACTACTATGGAAAACATGTTCATTAGTTGTGGTCATGATTCAATGACAATATTAGATTTAGGAGACAAATTTGATACAAGTTGTGTAACGAGTATGAATCAAATGTTTTATAATTGTCCTTCTTTGGAGAGAATATATGCACCTACATCATTTGTTACCACAAATGTTACTAGAGATTTAAGGATGTTTGATTATAGTACGCATCTAGTTGGTGGTAATGGTACTGTATTTGATTCTTCTCATACTGATGGTACCTATGCTTGGATTGATGGTCGCTATGATGCTTCGTTAGGTACGCACAGACCAGGTTACTTCTGGAATGATTCGATTGATACTACACCACCTACACCACCTACAATCACTGTAATAGATGGTACTTTGGGTAATAATGGTTGGTACACAAGTGATGTTACAGTTCAAATAACTGATGGTACAGATAGTGGTTCTGGAGTATCAGGTACAACATATTCTTTAAGCGGAGCTACAACACAAGCTGAAGGACCAATTACTAATAATAGTACATTCGTTATTAGTAATGAGGGAACGACTAACATTATAGCTTATACTCGTGATAATGAATACAATGAATCGCAAGCTGCACAATTAAGTATTAAGATAGATAAAACGGCACCGACTATGCTTGAATTTAGTAATTGGGCTATTTCAAATGTTAGTGTTCGAGCAGCTACAGGAAGTACCAATGTTTATATTGCACCTTCTGATTCAGTATCAGGAGTATCACATGTTTCATATTATACAAATACTAATAATGAATGGAGAACGGCTTCTGTAAGTAATGGTTCATCTAGTATTTCAACTGCATCAGGAACCAGTGTACAATTATCAATAAAAGTTGTAGATAATGCTGGAAATGAATCAGAGGCACAATTTATCGAATATTTTGGAAAGATAATGGCGGTTGCACAATTATATAATCACATGCTAAATAGAGCTCCAGAATTTGATGGTATGATGCATTGGGTTGTAATGGACAATATGTGGAATATAGCGTATGGTATTATATTCTCATCAGAGGCAAATGCATTCAACTATAGTAATAGTGATTTCGTTGCAAGATTATACAGGGCAGTTCTGGGACGTGAAGGAGATTCTTCTGGACTTTCAAATCACATTAACGATTTAAATACAGGAGTTAAGACAAGAGAAGAAGTATTAAAAACTTTCTTAAATACAGGTAGTGGAACTGAATATGGTGACATCTCTACAAATTGGGGATTCACAGTGTCTATTCCACAATCTGGTGGAAGCTCAAGCGGAGGCGGAGGAGCATCTGGTTGTTTACACAACGGAGGAACCGAAGTTGGTGGAGGTGGCTCTTCTGGTCACGGAATTTATTGTAAACTTTGTGGAGCTAACTTGAGATATGAATCACACAGATGGACAACTGATACAAGTAATCCAATGCTTAAAAAGTGTTCAGTTTGTGGATATAGAAAATATGTAAACTAAACTTAGAGCTATAGGGGCGATTATCAATCGCCCCTAATTTTTTCATTTTGGGGACACTCTTCTCATTGCAAAAATTTTTTCGTTTTGGGGACACTCTTCCGAGAGAAAAAATTGGCGACCAATGGTCGCCGCTACAATTATTTCTTTTTTGGGGACACTCTTCTCACAGAAAAAATTGTTTTCAAATTAAAATAGTAGTGTTATTATATTTTTAGGAGCGTGATTAATTTGAATAAAAAGACAATTGCAATTATAGTAATAGTTTTGATCGTAGTATTACTTTTGGTATTTTTCTTAATAAGGGCAAATAATAAAGGGACTAGTATTGTTTTGCCAGGTGGAACTAATAATGTTGGAGAAACTGCTACACAAAATTCTAAATTCGAAGATTTTAACATTTCAATTCCTGATGGCTATACAGTAATTAATGAAGACCAGATTACTTCTACACATTCAATGTATGTTAAAGCAGTTGCATATAAATATGATGAAGAAGGAAAGCGTACAAATGTAAATGTATATTTACAAAATAGAGGAGAAAAAGAATTTTCTAAAGATGCGGTTTGCTTAATTTCTTTTTATGACTCGCTAGACTTATTAATTCTTAGAACTTCTGGAGTTATCGAAGAAGGTGTTAATATTCCTGTTGGTGGAACAACTGTTGTTAAAACTCAATTCTACGATAAGCCAGGAAACGTAGCCAAAATTGGGATAGATTTTGAAAATGTTGATGGCTCTACTACACAAGAATTAAATGAAGCAGAATCAGATGAGGAAGGTGAATCTGAAGGGTTACCTGAAGTTTTATCAGGTGAATTGGCAGAATAATTTTCATTTTGGGGACACTCTTCCGAGAACAAAAAATTGGCGACCAATGGTCGCCGCTACAAAAAAATTCTTTTTTTGGGACACTCTTCTCGGAGGAAATTATAAATAGCTATTGATTTGTTTTTAAAAGGATTATATATTAATAGTTAATTTGGGGGCTGAATAACTGTTTACGCGGTTATTCTGCCCTTTTTTAGTAAGGAGGTGATAATATGCCAAGGATATCGAGAAAGGCTATATGTGCGGATTTTGTGCATGTAATGGTACAAGGAATCAACAAAGAATATATTTTTGACAGAGATGAAGAGAAGAGAGTTTATCTTAAATATTTGTTTTCATTCAAAAATGATTATGACATTGAAATTGTTGCTCATTGCATCATGGATAATCATGCACACTTGCTGCTCCATGTTTCAAAAATAGCAAATTTGGGCGAATTTATGAAAACTTGCAATGAAAAGTTTGTAAGGTATTTCAACAAAAAATATGATAGAGTTGGGGTTCTTTTTAGAAACAGATATCAATCAGAGGAAGTATATGATGATTTTTACTTAAAAAATTGCATTAATTATATTCATAATAACCCGGTAAAAGCCAAAATGGTTGCTAGAGCTGACGAGTACCCGTATTCCTCATATCTTTCTTATTCTAAGAAAATCAACCCAGGTATTAAACTTATAAAAGAAAAATATGGAAACGCTTTTGACTTTGATGAGCTAATTGATTCTTCGCCAAGTCGAGTTTTTATTGATACAGAAGAGGATAGAGCTAGCTACTCTGTTGATAATTTGGTAACGCAGGCAATTAAAGAATTTACAAAAGAAAATGGTCTTAATCTTATTGATATTTTTTCAAATAAAATCGTTCTTAAAGATCTATTTTTATTTCTAACCAGTAATTGTAATCTCTTAAAATCTGATATTTTAAACTATTTTGAAATCAATAATTATTATTTCCAAAAAAACTTTATTAAATAAGAAAAAATGGTTTGTGGCATTGATATTGATGGCCGATTTGCATCAAATAAATTGTAGCGGCGACCAATGGTCGCCAATTTTTTTGCTCTCGGAAGAGTGTCCCAAAAAAGAAAAAATGTTTTGTAGCGGCGACCATTGGTCGCCAGTTTTTTTCTCTCGGAATAGTGTCCCAAAAATGAAAAAATTTTTGCTCTCGGAAGAGTGTCCCAAAAAAGAAAAATGTTTTGTAGCGGCGACCATTGGTCGCCAATTTTTTTTCCTCGGAAGAGTGTCCCAAAAATGAAAAAATTTTTGCTCTCGGAAGAGTGTCCCAAAAAAGAAAAAATATTTTGTAGCGGCGACCATTGGTCGCCAATTTTTTTCCTCGGAAGAGTGTCCCCAAAAATGAAAAAAATTTGCAATGAGAAGAGTGTCCCCAAAATGCAAAATCGATAAACGTCTAGGGAAGGTTAAGTTTTTATATTACATTATTGTTACAATTGAGATTGTTCTTAACCAAATATGGTACAATTTAAGCGGATTATTATGCCTATAGGAGACGATTTTTTATATGAAAAATAAAAAAATTATTTATATTATTTTGATTTTAATTTTGATATGTGTTCTTGTTTTTATTTTAGCTAAATGTAGAAATGAAAAAATAGAAAATGGCGGTAACACAGTAAATAGTGAAACTCCAGCCAACTCAAATTCTTCGACTCCTTCAAAAGTACAAGAGAAAAAAGAAGAATCTATCGAAGATATGATTAACAAAAAAGTATTAAATGGCGACGAGACTAAAAAACTGGTTTCTAAAATTATGGCTCACAATAGCGGTGCAGAGTATTTAGATGACTTAATTTACATGCATTTTGAAACTTGGAAAGGAACCGCGGATTCTACTGGTGATCCAGATTATGAGCAATTAATTTATGATTCGCTTGGTGACGATAGATCAATTTACAACATAATTGTTGATGAGTATACGGAAGCGGGAACTATCAAAAAGATTACTATTAAATGGAAGAGTGGTACAGCGTCAGAACCAGATATTCCTGATGAATTAGAATATTTTGAGGATGCTGATTAGCAAATATTTAATATGAAGCTATTTAACAAGGAGAATTAGATATGTTGTTTATAAAAGATAATGAAAAAGGAACTTCATCAATAAAGAATTATTCAAATAATATAACACACTTAACAAAACTGTTGTTAAGTGTGCTCTTTGTATTATTTATAGTATCATTTAGTACTACAAAAGCTGCGTCATCCTATCCATGTTCTCGTTGTGGAACGATAATGGTGAGGGTGTCTGCAACATATGTTAATGCAAATGCCCACCAACTTGTATTAAGATGCCCTAGAAGTTCGTGTCCGCAGAACACAAGTACAGTTACTAGACAGGAAGCACACAGTATTAATAGTTCGACAGGAGTATGTTCTATTTGTAACCGCTCAGTAAGAGTTTTAAGTAGTCCAAAGACTTCATATACATACACTGGAAGTACGATTAATTTTATGGGGAAGCAGAATGGTGGCTTCACATGTTCAGGTACTATGATGGCATTAAATGTTGGAACTTATACTGCTACGATAACACCTGTATCAGGTTATACGTGGCCAAGTGGTACACAAGAATCCAGAACATTTACTTGGAGAATTACACCTAAAGCTATCACTGTTTCTGCAAAATCGCAAATGATACAAGTCAATGAAACTATAGATACTTCTGTGAATGCTGCTGAAGTTACTGGACTTTGTGGAAGCGATACACTTTCTGAAATTACTATATCATCATCTATTGGAACATCGACTCCTAATCAAGGAACAATAACACCAAGTAATGCAATTATTATGAATGGGCTTTTAAATAAAACTTCAAATTATAGTATTACTTATGAAACTGCACCTATAGTTGTACATGATCTTGGATTTGATGTCGACTTACATATGGTTCCTGAAGCAACAGTAGACATTACAAACGCTACAAAACAAAGTTTGTTGATAGTACATAACTGTAATGATTATGCATTTGATAGTTTTAACGATACGTATCACTATAGAGTTTGTAAGCTTTGCTTGGCTTCTTTTGAAGAAGATTTATCTAGAGGTGATATAGATGCAAATACTGTATGGGAAACACCACAATCAGAAATAATAACGGATGCTAGTGGCGAATTAATGATAGTTGTCACAGGAAGTTATGGAGCTCACAACTACACAAGCAATAGTTGGAGTATGGGTTCTAAAAATCTTTGTCAA
>JAEEGL017090438.1_pt1 | contig 24110 bp, 14 predicted proteins | sample 9134231 | NCBI WGS metagenome assembly JAEEGL01 (sample SAMN16246548, study PRJNA631951) | gut metagenome | biome: gut microbiome; feature: rumen; material: fiber-attached | host: Bos | place: Iran: Karaj | collected 2018-10
ACTTACATCCTTTATTTTCAACAGTGAAGTCGGTCCTGTCATCGGCGTTACTATCGTCAACGTCTTCATCATGACGACTCTCGACACAAGTGTCAGACTTGCGAGATTCCTCACGAACGAGATGATCGGCGACAAACTTCCCGCAAAACTTCGGAACAAGTATTTCTACACGATAGTCGCGATAATCCCGGCATTCCTGCTCGGCATCACTGATTCGTGGGCAAGCGTATGGCCTCTTTTCGGCGCGGCGAACCAGCTTGTCGCGGCACTTGTTTTCATAATACTCACCGCTTACCTTTATTCGAAGAACAAACCGATCAGATATACGCTCTGGGCGACGGTTTTCATGCTTGCCATGACGATTTTCGCACTCTGCTGGATGGTCTGGAAATACTTTGTAACTGCTCCCAACTACTTCCTCGGTTCCGTCGCTGTCGTTCTTGTCGTCCTTGCAGTGCTTATGATCATTGAAGGCTGCAAAAAGATCGGTGGAAACAAGGCTCAGGCGAAAGCTGTCCGGGAGTAAAATAAGCTTGACTTGATCAGACACTTCCGTAAACTGCGTACGGGTATTTTATTTGGGTTTGAAACACGAGTAAGAGAGGAAATTGTCGTGGAAAAAATGAAGGCAAACAAGCTTAAAGAGTACAGGGAGCAAAAGCTGATCAGCAAGTCCGAACTTGCCAGAGAGGCTGAAATTTCTCTCGTTACCATAGATCGTATCGAGAAGGGCTACGATTGTCGCCTTTCCACCAAAAGAAAAATCATCGAGGCACTTGGTCTCGATATCGATGACAAAGAGGAGATATTTCCGGAATAGCAACATTTCCATTTCACGAGGCTTGCAAATGAAAAAAATTAACCTTTTCTGCTTGGGTTTGGCGGCGTTTCTGGCACTTGTACTGGTCAGCTGCTCGTCGTCGAAAAGTGACGCCGAAAAGACGCTCGACACCTATTTTAACCTGTTGAAATCAAAGAATTTTGCCCGCGCATGGGATATGCTTGACAGCGAATCTCAGGAGATAGTTGGGCAGCAGAAATTCATCGAGGATGCTCAAAACATAGCGGCAAACGCGATGTTTCTGCAGAATAAGCCGATCAAGCTTAATCAGGACGGCACAAAGGCGATAATCGAGACCGAATACACCGGTCAGAAAGCGTCGTTCAACAAGCTTCCGGATGCAAAAATCACATTCTATGTCAACAAAAACGGCGACAAGTGGCAGATCCGTCTTGAAGAACGCATCAACAAGATCCTTGAGGAACAGAAGCGTGATTCCATCGAGATCCCGATCGATCCCGAGCTCATAGAAACCGCAAAGCTCTACAAGGACAAGATCGAAGTCCGCGATCTCCGCAACGGTGAAGTCGAGTTTGGCAACGGTCAGACCCAGTACATGATGGACGCGATCGTTAAAAACAATACCGACAAGTATCTGAGCTATGTCGGTGTCCTTGTCAAATTCATGGACGACAAGGAGGAGAAGGTCCTCTTTGAAAAGACATTCTTCGTTATCTACACAAGACAGATCGAAGAGATCTACCCGATCGCTCCCGGTGAAGAGAAAAACATCATCATTCCTGGTTACGATGCCGGTGATATCGACGGCAACTGGACCGGCAAGCTTCAGTGGGAAGTCTCCGCAGTCAAGGTCGCGACACCTGCCGAGATGATCAAAATCGAGGATCTCAACCTTCCCAAAAAAAAATAGTTCCGAGTAATGATAATTTCCAAGGCAGTTCCCGAATTAATCGAAAAAATCGAAAAGCTGGAGCGCCAGTTCAACCTCTATTTTATCGGTCAGGAGAAGCGGCCACCACTTGCGGCTTTAGACAAGCTCAAACGTGAAGTGAACGAGCTGATGGCGGCATCGATGAGTACAAAAAACCTGGCTGAACAGCATCTTGCGACCCAGCTTATAAACCGCTTTACGGTCTATCGCCAGAAGTGGGAAAAGTTTGTCAACGATATCGAGGAGGGGAGGGCTAAGCCCGGCTCGCATTTCTTCGGCGGTTTAGGCGCAGGATTTGCCAGATCGATGCAGTCGGATCCTGAGGCGGAACAGCGCGAAAAGGACAACAAGGCCTTCAGAATGAGCGCGATGATCGACGAAACCGCAAAGAAATTCGTCGATATGAGCAAACGTCTCGCCAACAAAAACTACAGCATCGAATCAGTCACCGACATGCTTGAGAAAAAGATCGGCGATATCCGCCAGAAGATGGGCGACGACTTCACCTTTGACGTCTACTTCGAGGACGGCAAAGTCAAAATTAAACCGAAAAAGAACTGACAGGTTTTATCTAAAACTGCAATTAATATCTGACGCAGACAACTTTGTGGCTTGCGCTTGATTCAAGAAATGCGTTTCCGTTTTTGCAATCCATTACTTCTGCATTGTTGAAAGAGACATACCAGTTCCAGGAATTGTCACCGGCCGAAGCATTGTATGTCGATGTCCAGTAGTCATCGCTAAAATTCAGTTTGCTGTAGTAGCCTGGAGTGTTGTTCTGAGCGCAAGAGCAGTTATCTGCAACATAACAATCGTTTTTTGTACATGAATCAGTTACCAGACATGCTCCGCCGGTCTCTGTTTTTGAACAATTTTTTATAACACTTCTTAGTTCATTGATAGACGGCAGCCGCCAGTTGTCGAAGCCTCCGTCAGTAACGCTGTTGCAGTATGTTTTTGCAGAAGACCATTCCATTTTGCTGCTTGATTGATTCGACCAGAAGTAGCCTGTGGCAAGATCTATGCACGGGAAAGATGCCGGATGACCGTCACACTCTACGGCACCCTGCATATCAAGACAGATCTTGCTGTTCCAGCCGTAGCCCTCTTCGCATTTGAATCTGCACTCGCCTTCCTGTGACTGTTCGCCGAAGACGGCGATGTTTGACGGAATCCACATTTCGTCCCAGTCCCAGTGCTGTTCTATAGTTGTGAATTCGTTTATGAAGGCATGTTCCTGTTCAAGTTCGCAGTCGACGGTTCTTGTCGTAAGGTTTCCTCTGACACAGCGGATATAGAATGATTCGTCGGCATTCTTTGTTGCAGTACTGCCGTCATAGAAATTTACAGCCTGCGCATTGCCGGAATCAGCGGCAGTTGCAGACCAAAGAACGCTGATTTCCCCGAATACGCTGTATTTCCCGTTGGAATCGCCTTCGCAGCCGGAAGCCGAGTCGCAGTTTCTGACTATGGTGTTGAGCACTTTTATGCTCGGCATTCTCCAATCGTCGAAACCACCTTCATTCAGTTTTGTGCAGTATTCGAAAGAGTCGTTCCAATGCATGGTGCTGCCCGATTTTTCTGACCATACCAGACCGGTGCTCAGATCAACACACGGTGTTCCGCTCTCCGGAGAGCATTCAGGCAGACATTTGGAGTCGATCCAGTGATAGTTTTCCATGCATTTGAAGCAGCATTCGCTCTCACTTGCATTTTCGCAGTAGCTGCCTTCTGTCGAGGGAAGCCATTGTTCTCCGTTCCAGAGCTGTGTGATTTCTGAAACGGTGTTCCATTCGGCATTTGCCGGAAGACCGGAGCAGCTTGCAGATCTGGTGTCGGCTATGCAGCTTTCACCGTTCCATGTGTAGTTTTCATTGCAGCCGCAGACAATCTTGCCGTTTTGTATGCTGCATTCGCCAGTCGAGTTGTCGATCGCCGCGCACGGATTTTCCTTTTCACATGATTGGGAATCGTTTTCGTCAGGAGTTTCGTTGTCTGAATCCGGCTGGTCATCGTTTTCTGTTATTGCGTCTGCATCCTCTGTTGTGTCGGTATCGTCTGAATCCGATACTCCAACCTCGGAATCGTTTTTTTCGTCATTAGCTTTGGATCCGTCGCCGCAGCCTACAGCGAAAATCAAAGCGCCGAACAGTGAAAAAAACACAATAATTTTCTTCATTTTAAACCTCCGCGATGTCAATATTTGAAATTGATTGCTTTTTATTAAAAACTAAAACAATGCAGCTCTCTCCAGTTAGGAAACATTTCGGGCGATTCTGTATCAAAAAGTTCACTAAAAAGCAATTTCTAATTTTTCCGAACTGCGGTATTTTTTCCTGCAGGGAGCTACACTGTAAATCCATAAAAGATTCATCGTGAATTCGGAAAAAAAGCGGAATTTGTGAGGTCTGCATCCGCTCATTTCGATTTTGCTCAATGACCGGAAAAACGTTCCCCGAGCCTTGCCGATCTCAAAACGGAAATGTTGGGGAAAATTAAGGATTATTTTTTTGCCACTTTCATTTTTAGCATTGAAAATCGTAGATACTGACTGAGATGTTTGAAAATTGTTGACTAAAATTCTATAATTTATATTCTTGTTATCGTTATGCTTATGTGTTGTTGGATGAAATATGAAAGAAGACGTTGTGATTTACAGTGAAAGTGATTTGAGATCCAAAATCTACATTATTCGCGGAAAACAGGTGATGTTGGACTTCGATCTGGCTGAAATTTATGGTTATGAAACCAAAAATTTTAACAGGCAAGTAAAGAATAATATTGAGAAATTCGATGAAGATTTTATGTTTCAGCTATCTGAAAACGAGGTTGACCATCTTTCAAGGTGCAAAATTTTCACCTTGAACACAGGGCGTGGAAGTAACATAAAATACAAACCTTACGCTTTCACCGAGCAGGGAATCTATATGCTGATGACTGTTCTTCGCGGCGAGTTGGCGATTAAACAGAGCAAAATTCTGATTCGTCTTTTCAAGGCGATGAAGGATTACATCATCGAGCGAGAGAACCTTATCGGCTATGATGATGTCGCAAAACTTGCGATTCAGACTTCGCAAAATACGAAAGATATTGCGGAAATTAAAGAATATATTCATGGTTTTAGTCTAGTCGAAATTCAGAAAGACCTTGTATCATTAAACGGAAAAACTGTTGAAGCGGATAAAGATCAACCAAAACTCGACATCGAAAGCAAAATTATGGTTATCAGAAACCGCCAAGTGATGATCGACCGCGATCTTGCTGAACTTTATGGCGTTGAAACCAAACGACTTAACGAGCAAGTGCGAAGAAATATTGAAAGATTTCCAAGAGATTTTTGTTTTCAGCTTAATGATGGTGAAACAAAAGAACTGGTCGCATTTTGCGACCGGTTCGCCAGTATGAAACATTCTACTGTGAATCCCTACGCTTTTACTGAGCAGGGAATAGCAATGCTTTCTTCGGTTTTGAGAAGTCCGAACGCAGTCGAGGTAAATATTCAGATTATGCGTGCCTTTATCGCTATGCGCCGCTTTATGCAGACAAACGCGCAGGTTTTTCAAAGACTGGACAGAGTTGAAAAACACCAGCTGGATTCTGATAAAAAAATTGACGAGCTTTTCGACAAAATGGACAGATATAAAATCGAGGACAAACAGGGTATTTTTTTCCAAGGGCAGATTTTTGATGCCTATGCGAAATTCGAGTCATTTATCGCCGAGGCTGAAAAGGAAATTGTCCTGATCGACAACTATATCGATTTGACGGTTCTGGAACGCCTCGCTAAGAAGAAAAACGGTGTAAAAGTCACAATTTACACATATCCCAAAACAAAAATCACACCTCTTGATGTCCAAAAATTCAATGAACAATATCCGACTCTTGTTCTGAAACATACAGAAAAAATCCACGACCGTTTTTTGATTGTTGACGGAAAAATCCTTTACCATATTGGTGCTTCACTCAAGGATCTTGGCAAAAAATGCTTCGGATTTGAAATCATGGATTCATCGTGGATTACGGAAATTATGGAGAATTTGTGAACTTGCCTCTCACTCAGGGAGAGGTGGCACAAAGTGCCTGAGAGGGCTGCTGGCGCGTTTCGCCATCTCAAAACGGAAATGTGGAGAAAAATTACAGAATATCCTGCCAATTATCGCAGAATCCGTAGTATCTCAGCGAAACAAACGGGATTTTTTCGGATAAATCGATTATTTCCTTTTTCATTGAATCAAATTCTTACGGTTTGAGCAGACGCTTCATAATCAGCACAAAACCGAAAAGATGAGCGTTATCAATGACACCGTCTTTTACTCTGAGCAATGAAAGTTCTTTTTTATTCAGCCACGGTTTTTGCTCGAACAGCCTGTTAAACAAACGGCTGCCGTGGGCGCATAGATTTCTGATAATCGTCAGACTGTGCATGAAACTTTTCAATAATTCTGCTCCTTTTTTTCGAAGCCCGAATGCATCCGCAACCGCACTTTGTATTTTTAATTCCGAAATTGAATACAGAAACGAAATATCGGATATGGTCAATAAATCCACATAAGCCCATAGCGGGATCTGATTTTGATGCAAGTCTTCAATAAAATGCTTTAGATACGGCTCATGCGGAAGACGCGCTGTTTTTTGTTTTTCTGCTTTTGCAATTATTTCGCGATACTTAACCTGATCCGAAAAATGTGCAGAATCCAAATAACCTGTAGCTCCGTAACATTTCGTAAATTCGTATGAATAGAGAGATTTCAAGGTAACCTCTATCAGCTCGATATAACGCAGTAAAATATGCCTGAGTGCATGGTCAAAATCATAAATGTCGACAATATTTTGGAATGTCGCGCCTTGATTGAACACATCGTGAGATCGCAAAGTCAAGGAATAACCGCTGATTCTGTAATAATTATTGCGCAAAAGAAATTCCGAAGCCCTTTTCCCGTCAGGAATATCAAGACCCCGTCTTTTCAGAATCTCGATTTGTTCTTCGATTGTTTTGAATTCTTTAGATCCCATGCGGCACAGAGAAAAAACAGAACGCCCCCAAGTGTGCATGTAAAACAGAGGCCTGGGGGAGATGTTGTGTTAATAATACACAGTATCTTTTCAAAATCAAGACTTTTTTGATTTCGATATAAAACTCAGTCATTTCTGATACCCAAGAAACAAATTTGCCAAATAAAGCATGGTTAATTTAATAAATTTATAGCTAAAGTCAAATTATTTTAGATTTTTATTTTGATAAAATTTTAGAATTTTTGTCTAAAAATTTGTAGAGACGTAACCTGATACGTCTCATTGATGCGGAAATTGCGTCTGTTCCCGACCCTCGTCGCCTCAGTTTTTCTTCAGAGGGAAGTTCCATTCAATATCCATTTTTTGTGTCACAAAATCATGCCGTGGAAATCATATTTAATGGCTGATCAATGGGAAAAATCAGGTGTTGTTGAGGTTTTATTTTTTGGAGGCTAGGGATTTACGGAAAGAGGATGGTTAAGCAACCTATTTAGCCGGAATTATTAAAAAAAATATTCCAAAACCTCTTGATTTTCCAACAATGTGCTTATTGATAACAATGTTTTCAACAAGAAGATATTTTAGGGGTGGAAACAACAGGATAGGTTTTTATTTTAGAAGGAATTTGTTATGACAGATCAAGAAAACATTACCGATTTTGACTTTCCAGCGAAATTTTTTGCAGAACTATGGTGCAAAGAAGATGCTATGGCACCCGAATTTCGCTTGCTTAAATTAACTCATCACCGCAATCCCGAAACTGGAAAATATGTTTCCCGCCTTGCAGATGAAATTTCCGAAGAATTTAGCCAAGAATTAGATTCACTTTCACTATTCGACCCAAAAGAAACAAATGAATATTTTTCAAACCGACGTATCGCCCAACTTAAAGTTGATTCAATGATACATACCAAAATAACAGACGAAATTGTCCAAAATAAAAAAGGATTAGTTGAATACATGGCATTGATTCATGCTGCCATAAACTTAATAATGGAAGACAGCAATAATGATAAAAAGTGGCTAGAAGATGTTCAGTTTTTGTTTGATAATTTGAAATATATGCACCAAAATTCAGACAAAAGCCCAGAAATTGTAATTCAATCAATGTGTTACACTGCTGACATGCTTATATGTTCTTGGATAGAAAAACTATTAAGAATCGCGTGCCTTGACAAAAGAAAAGAGCAGCCTCAAAAAAGCACAAAGAAAAAACAGCAAGATTATGATAAACTAACTCTTGGTTGCTGGTTAAATGGAAAAGAGAATGCCGCAATAGAACTTTTAGGAGAAATACACATGAGAAATCTCCAAAAATTTCTGTCTAAATATGACGGTGTCGGCTCCAACTATAGAAATTCATTGGCTCATTGGGACAATTTTAACAAAGAAATGTTAAAACCTATTTTTGTTTCCAAAATGCTTTGGCTTTTTACGGATGTGCTTAACACGGTTCTATTGTATTTTTTGGAAAAAAGGGAAAAGTTAAAGATCCAGAACAATGATTGACAAAACTATCGAATATTGCCAAAACAAATAGATGCCGCACTCGTTACGGTATTCAAAATCATATATTTTCGGAAAAGAGTTTATTGATAATTCCTTACACATCTGACATGTCTTTTTTCAGTCTTACTGGCAGAATTAATATTCCCATAAAAGAAAAGTATTTCCCAAGCAGAATTTGTATTATCTGATTTTACAGAGGAAGACCAAAAACGTCCTTCGATGTAAGATTGGGCAAAATCACTATTGCCTAATTTGCTTAAACTCCCATCTTTATGCACACCACATCCGTTGCAATAATCATCATTCATGCAACTGCTAGATAGACAATCATTTGTGACTTTACAAGATCCGTTTGTTGCGGTATTCGGGCATGTCTGGATCAATGTTCTAAGTTCGTCAATTGTTGGCAAATGCCAATCATTGAAACCTTCTTCATTGAGATTTGAGCAGTAATCGACAGCAGAATCCCAATCCTTGTTGCTTGTATTGGCAACAGACCACATAAGACTTGTGGATGAATCTTTACAAGGAGCACCATTGAGAGAATCACATTACGGGATGTCGCATGTTGAACCGTTCCAAGTGTAATCTCCTTCACATTCGCACGAAAATTCATTCCATGCAGATATTACGCATTGACCAGTTGCTTTTTCAATCCCAATGCAAGGTGTCGGGTCACATTTTACGCATTCCGTGCCGTTCCAACCATAACCTTTATCGCATAATCCGGCTCTGACGCAGATTACAGGATATACTTGCGTTTTACCATAGTCTCCGCTACAGGTTCCTACCTGGAAATTAAATCCTAATGATGAAGAATTATTGTGGAGGTTAGTTGATGAACTGTAACCGTAAAGTAGTTCAGGAAAATCTGTGGCGGATTCATTAACAGTAGAAGAAGATCTAGTTTTAGTAAGCGAAGCCAATTCATTTTTGTTGGGAAGTTTCCAGTCATTGTAGCCGGCATAGGTGGATTTTTCGCAGTATGAAAGAGCGTCTATCCATTTTCCCCCAGAGTTCACGTGATTTTTCTGCCATATTAAACCGCTTGCCGAATCAATAATGATTTCGTCTCCGTTGACAATTTCTGTGGTTAATTGAGCTGGCGGAAAAATTCCGTTTCCTCGGACACAAATAGAATATCCATAAGATTCTTTTGAATGATAGTCGCTTTCTCCGTTATAAATTCTGACAACTCTTTGGTTGCTAGAATATTGGGTCAGGAAGGATTCTGATGTCCAAAAATATGAATCCGGTGCTGTCGGTATGTTCGAAAAATAATTTGTATCTAATGCAGGACCATATTTTCCGCTGTCGATAATAGAAAAGAGCTCGTTTACTGTCGGAAGTCTCCAATCGTCATGATTGCCTAAATTCAGATCATTGCAATAAGAGTAAGCGCATGAATCTGTGCTATTATAATAACGCAATGAGCCACTTGAAATTTCATGTTGCCACTCCAATCCTGTATTTTTATCAATAACAGTTCTTTCATTGTTAGCATAGTTTTTGATTTCAAAATTATGTGGAATGCATGTCCCTATTTTAGCATACTGTGCGTCCTGACCGAAGAAATCATCGTTAAGAGCCGGACATTCTATTTCTTTTTCATGGTCATAGCATTTATCTTGACCAGTGCAGATATTACCTAAAGTTATTTTATTACATTTGGAGTTTCTCCATAGATATGTATCTTCGCATTCACATTTGTAAGAGTCTTTAGATGTCAATATGCATGTTCCTGTCGAATTTTCTACATTTGAACATGGGTCGGAGTCGCAAGGGCTTGTGCAGAGAGAGCCATTCCATGTATAATTGGTTTTGCATTCGCAGGAATATTTTCCCAAACTAGAAGTAGAACAAGTTCCTGTCGAATTTTCTACATTTGAACAAGGATTGGAGTCGCAAGGGCCTGAGCAAAGATAACCGTTCCATGTATAATTGGTTTTGCATCCGCAGGAATATTTTTCCCAACTGGAAGGAGTACAAGTGCCTGTTGAATTTGAAATGCTGTTGCATGGATTGGAGTCACAAGGGTTTAGGCATTGATTGTCATTCCAATAATAATTGCTGTCGCATTCAAAATTACACTCATTCGAGCCACCATTTTCGCTATAAACACCAAGATTGCTTGGCAACCATTCGTCTCCATTCCAAGTTTGTGTGATGCTGGAAGGTGAATGCCAGTGCGCGTTTTCAGGCAATCCGGTGCATTCAACAGTTTGAGTTGGCGCAGTCTCGCATTTGCCTTCATTCCAATAAAAGCCTGTTGAACACTGAAAAGTGCATTCACCGGGGATTTTGTTGAAAGTTGCTTCTGATGCTGGAGTCCATTCCTCGCCATTCCAAGTCTGCATTAAGCTTAAAGAGCCGTTCCACTCGGCATTTTCAGGCAATCCGGTACAATCTGCTGTTCTTGTTTCCGCTTCACAGACAGAAAGTGAAATATCCCAATTGTAATGCTCTTTGCACTTGAATCGGCATTCATCATTACTTTCCTCTTCGCTGTAAATCCCGGTTGTTGAGGGTTCCCAGCTTGTGCCGTTCCAAGTCTGTGTTATGCTTGAAGCCGTGTTCCATTCCGCGTTTTCAGGAAGGTTTTCGCATTCTTTTGTTCTTGTGCCAGGAACGCAGTCGTCACCCGAATAATTCTCATTGCAGATGCAGGAATAAGTTCCTTCTTCATTGGCGCAGGTGCTGTTTTCAGGACAATCGTTGAGTTCCGGCCTGGAACATTCATCTATATCATAACATTTGTTGCTGTCGTTGTCGCATTTATACCCAGTTTCGCAGTTCCCGCAGAAAATTAAGTGAAATTTTCCGTCTGAATAGATGTTTACATCTCCGCATTCTGCATGGTGCTTTGCACATATCAGGGCAATAGCTTCAGAATCGGCTTGAGGATCTTTGGCATTTATCCATGTCATATCCTTTTCGCAGGAAAGAATGAATAACGAAAATATTGCCAACAAAATCAAAGATTTGATTTTCATCTAGCACCTCACAAAACTTAATATGAGACGTGTCAGGCCACGTCTCTACCATCTTACTGCGAACTGCAATGTTCCGTCCATAGGGCTTGTACCGAAAGAGAGATTGTATTTTTTCTTAACCTCTTTTTCCCCTTTGAAATCAATGCTGTAAAAAACTATACCTGTCGTCATCATGGCGATTCCGACCCCAATACCCACACCGCCTAAAATAGCGTAGGTTTTTCGCCTTTTATCGGCATCCTGCGCTTTTTTGCGGTAAAGAACGATTTGTTCTTCATTCTCGGCATCAAGATATCTGCCATAATATTCTTTGCGGTCTTTCTCCGCTTCATTCATTTCGTAAAACGAAACTCCGCCGAGAATGGTGAGCGCGATGCCGGGTATAAAAAATCCGGTGGCAATACCGAGTCTCGTTTTTCTTCCTGCTTTGTTGAGTTCTTCTTTGATTTTTTCGTTTTTTATTTGGTATGCTTCATAAGACGTGTTTACTCTTCCGTAAGTGATTAAGGCAAGAATATTGCTGATTTGACCTTCCTGCAAATTAAGGTATTGCCGATATTCCCCGTTGCCGGATATAATCGTTAATTCATGGCTGCATAAAGGTAGTTTGAATGTGTTCGGCGCAATTCCGATATATTGCCCGTCAACATAAACATCTCCTTTGATGTCGTTATTGTTGATATCCTTAATGTTGACTTGGATAGCAGATACCCTTCGCTCAAGCTGCAAATAGACATATTTCTTTTCGCCGCGTTTTACAACAATATCTTCGCCTGAATTATAATAACATCCGTTTTTGTGTCCGATTCTGTGGGCTCCGGCTTTAACTATAAGGTTTTTCATCGGAAGTTTACCAACATTTTTACCATCTACCAAGACTTCTACAGAATAATTTCCGCTGATATTCAGACGGGCAAAATCCTCTTCAAGTTTGTAGTCTATGATTCTTTCGCCTGAAATATTCTCTTCTTTTATAGACGGCAGATAGTCTTCTTTCTGCATTTCTACAGTATGAACACCGAAATCTATTTGCTTCGAACACGGAGTTCGGTCACAAATCATTTTGCCGTCAACAATGACAGCCGCTTCTTGTGGATTACTTAAAAATTTGACGATAAACGCTTTGTTGGCTCCAATCTGCAAGTTATGATTCGGCTTTTCTTTAAACCTGCCTTGACGTACATTCGATTGTTGAAACATATTTCCGATAATCTTTGCCACAATAGCATCAAGAGCCGCTTTTAACGAATTTTCGTCGCCGTTGAAAGTGGAATTTGTTCCGACCTCTGTCGCCTCTTTTTCAAGATTGATGAGTTCAGTGGTTATTGTGTAAGTTCCACCGAAAAAGTTGATTGAAGTTCGCAATATCGTATCGGCAGAAAGTGCCTTGCCAAGCGGGATCTGACAGTTTTTGTCATTGCAGAGTTTATAGGATTCCGCTTTCATCTGCTTTATTATTGCTTTTTCTTGACGCTCTTTCGCAATGACAATGAATTTGTTAGAGGCAACAAAAGCACTGCGGATATATTCTGTTGCATTAGAAAGAGTATTTTCGGAAAGTTGACCGCTTTTGTCTTCAAATTCCATAACTGCGAGAATCAGTTTATCGTCGTCTTCTGCAAACATTGTTGAAAATGTGAAAAAAACCGCGAAAAACAATAAGAAAACGGTGATTTTTTTCATTTTGACCTCAAAAAACGAATCATTCAAAAAACCGCAATATTTTAGGTGATTTCAAGGTGACGGCAAGTTTTTGCTTTGACTCCAACGACCGCTCAGGAACCGAAGCTCAGGAACAGTCTATTCACCCAAGACGAAAATGTTGTCGAACCATACTTTTCTTGTCATTTTTATCGGATACAAGACAGATATTGGGAATCGAGATCGAATTGAAAGAGACGTTGTCGCCCTGAGTATTCGAGTGTGCAGAGTACGCTTCCGACCAACCCGGCTGCTAATCTTTAAAGTTTCGTTAAAATTCTCCTAAATATCTGAAAGTAGTTTCATTTTCTTGTTTTAATCACATTCTCTGCTAGAATATCCTCCGATCAGATTTTAGGGGGAAACCATGAAAAAAGTGTTTGTTTTTGCTGCTTTTCTAGTTTTTCTGTTTTTTGCAGGGTGCGGCGGCGGTGCCCGGCATCTCGGAAATCCAGCCTCGGAAAAAGCCGGTGATTCGGATTACCCGGACTCTGATTCGGAGTACTCTGACTTAGATTCGGATTACCCGGACTCTGATTCGAAGCACTCTGACTTAGATTCGGATTACCCTGACTTAGATTCGGAGTACTCTGATTTAGATTCGGATTATCCGGACTCTGATTTCCCTGACTCTCCGGCGTCGGAAGCCCCGGATTACACCCTGGATGCAGACAACGAAATTCCGGCTGAGCTCGGTGTCTGTCCGGCAGGTTACGCGCTTGTGGCGGACGGTACCTGTAAGCCTGACTGCGAGCATGCCGATTATCACTGTGCCGAGGGGGAACAGTGCAGTTACGATATATTGACAAATGCTCCGGGCTGCTACTGCAAACCCGGGTTTACGAACATTTCTGAAACTGATGAGCTTGACTGCGTAAAATACTGCGATGACACTTACTGCTACGACGGAACGAGACTCTTTATCCCGAGTCCTCAGGGCTATGACGCCTTTTCCATAGAAGCTCACGGCAAATGCAACATCAAAACTGGGAGATGTGAATGTCTGGACGGCTGGACCTCATACGATTTGGAGGAGGATATGCGTTGTTTCGAGCTTGCCGTCTTCGGTCAGTCGTGTCCGGCGTGCAACAAACCGCCTGAGACGGATGAATGCGCGGAGGGAGAAAAATATTGCGACGGCAGAATCTACACCTGCAGGGATGGGCATTGGGATGAAGGTTCTTATTGCGAACACGGCTGCAACAAGGAGACGATGGAATGCAACAGCTGCACGCCGGGTGCTGCGACATGCAGCGGCGGCAAAAGTCTGGAGTGTGCGGACGGCAGCGGCACGATCAAGGAAATCGAGTGCAGTGACGGCTGCAGCAGCTTGACCGGAAGGTGCATTGTGAACAGCTTCGGCCGCGTCTGCACAAACCAGAAAAAATGCTACAACGACTCCAGCGATATTGCTTGTCCGACCTCTCAGGACGCCGCTTATTTCGGTCAGGATGCCTATTATGCGGATCGGGGCTTTTGTGCGCCTAGAAGCTTTACGGTCAAGACTCTCTCAGGTCAGAAGGTGGTCATAGACAACAACCTCGGGCTTATGTGGCAGCAGGATATTCCGAGCGGATCGTATTCCTGGGGAGGTGCGGTGAGCTACTGCGGCAATCTCAGCTACGCCGGTTATTCCGACTGGCGGCTCCCTTCTCCAAAGGAGATTCTCACAATCTCAGATGCCGGCAGATACAACCCGGCTCTTGATCCGGCCTATTTCCCGGACACGTCTACGGTGGATGAAGATACCTATTTCTGGCTTAACCAAGAATACGTCACAAGTTACGCAGACAACGCTTTCGTCTTCATGGTTTATTGGGGCAATGTTTTTTATTCCAAACCTAAAACATCGGGTTTAAATGTTATGTGTGTCAGAGGAGACGGGCTTCCGAAGCCCTCGTATACGACTCGGACGATCTTCGGAGACGCGGTCGTTACCGACTCGACGACCGGTTTGATGTGGCAGAAGAGCTATCGTACTTATGGAAACTGGAAGGCGGCGCTTGAATACTGTGAAGTGTCGAATTACGCCGGCTATTCCGACTGGAGGCTTCCGAACAGGGATGAACTGGCGTCGCTTTTGGATTATGACACGCCTGACACTCCCTACTCCAACTTCCCCGGTATGCCGAAAAACAATTTCTGGTCGTCCACCTCCAATGTCGGTAAAGAGTACTATGGATGGAGTGTCGATTACTACACAGGCGGAATCTTTGACGACTACAGCAAGCCTGGCAGCATGCGCGTCAGATGTGTGAGGTGACCATGAAAAAAGTGCTTGTTTTTGCTGCGTTTTTAGTTTTTCTGCTTTTAGCCGGTTGCGGGAACAAGGTGAATTTCGATTCTCATTCAACTGTTCCGGCAGACGATGACAATAGCCCGGATCCGGCGGATTCCGGTGAGTCTGCCGACAGCGGAGATCCAGATGATTCCAGTCGACCGGCAGACAGCGGAGATCCAGATGATTCCAGTCGACCGGCAGACAGCGGAGATCCTGAGGATCCTGATTTTTACGACTCGGTCGATACCGATATCGAGCTGCCTCTGCCCGGGAATCCGGTCTATTTCGGCACTTATGAGCAGGATAAAGACATTTTGAACGGCAAAGAACCGATTGAGTGGCGCTTCCTCAAAGTGGAGAGATTCAGGGCGTTTCTGCTGAGCGAATACGGTCTGGATGCCTACAGATTCGATGAAAATTACACAAGCTGGAGGGGGAGCGATATAGAGAGCTGGCTTAACGAATACTTCTACACGGAGGCCTTCAGTGACGGCGAGAGGGCGAAAATTCTGGAGACAAAAACCAGCTTGAGTGTAAACTCGGCGCATAATTATTACAGCTATGTCGCAGACAAGATCTTCCTTTTGAAGCGGTCAGAGATCGAGCAATATCTCGGTGAAAAGTGCGACCGCCTCGTCTATCCGACTTCCTACGCAAACGCGAACGGCGCACTGGCGACAGTGAGCGAGAGCTGCAGCGAAGCAGGAGCAGTAGGCGCCTGGTGGATCTACCCGGAAAGAAATAATTTCGATTCTTATTCGGAATATGTTGACAGCAACGGAGAATTTAACGCTTCAAACCCCCGCAGATCCGATATTTCGGTGCGCCCGGCGATGTGGATCGAATATTGTGCGGACGGCACTTTCCGGTGTGACGGAAGCGTAAGCCAAAGGTGCGTCAAGGGCAATTGGGATGCCGGAACCGGGTGCGGCGTTTACGGATGTGTCCCGAAAACAGGAAAATGCGCGGAGAAATTTTCATACGGGAATCTGGTTACGCTCGGAAAATACGAGCAGGACGCCGTTCCTGACAACGGCAAGGAGCCGATTGTCTGGAGGGTGATCGCCGCAAAGGGCAAAAAGGCACTTTTGTTGAGCGAAAAAGGGCTGGATATAGGTAATTTCGACAGTAAAACGAATATCTGGCGTGACAGCGGAATCCGTACCCGGCTCAATGAAACATTCTTCGACAACGCTTTTGACGATGAGGAGAAAAAAAGAGTATCGACTACGCTGAATTTAACGGCAAATGCAGCGGAGTCGAGGGATAACCTGACGGAGGACAAGGTCTTTCTTCTGAGCGAGGCGGAGGTCGAACGCTATCTTGTCGGGAAGTGCGGCCGGGTACTCTTCCCTTCGCAGTATGTCGAAAATAAAAACGGCAAAATATTCTTTTTAGTTGACAGCGAGTGCGACAGGGCGAATGCCGGAACGGCCTACTGGTGGCTGCGTTCGCAGGGAGCCGACGCCACGTACTACGAAGCATACCAGGCGATTGTAGATTACCAGGGGATTTTCGGGCAGGTCCTACTCGGCGGCAGCAGCAGCTCCGACTACGTCATCCGTCCGGCAGTGTGGGCGTGGCTTGGAGACAGACCCGAATGCGAGGAAGACGCCTACAGGTGCAGCGGTTCGATCCGCGAAATATGCAGAAACGGCTTTTGGAATCAGGAGAAACTTTGCGGCGAATGCACAGCCGGAACGAACGAATGCACGGAGTGCACGCCCGGGACCTATCTCTGTGATGGCGGCAAAAGCCGGAAGTGCGTCGACGGCTACTGGGACAAAGGAACAGAGTGCGGCAAAGGCTGCGAAACCGGAACCGGAAAATGCTCCGAAACCGGCTATATCGTAGGAAACACTGTAACCTTCGGCAGTTACGAGCAGGACGGCGACCTGTTGAACGGCAAAGAGCCGATTTCGTGGAAGGTCCTGGATGTAAAAAACGGCTCGGCTCTTTTATTCAGCGAGTCTGTTTTGGATCTCCATTACTGGAACAAGTCGGACAGCACCAATGATTGGGCGACAAGCGACAGCAGAGCATGGCTCAACGGCACGGAAGCCGGAGATTTTTACGAGACAGCCTTCAGCAGCGATGAAAAAAAGAAGATCGCCGAAGTCGAGATCACTACAAACGCTTCTGTTTCCAGCAATGAGCTGCCGAAAGTAACAAAAGATAAAATTTTCTTTTTGAGCGGAGGTGATGCATACCTTTATTTCCGTGACGCATGTCAGCGGATAGCCTATCCGACACCTTACGCGGTCAAACAAGGTGCCTATGAAAGCACATACTCGTTTTGTGAAGGGCAGTCTTCGGGAGCGACCTACTGGTGGCTGCGTTCGCCCGGCTATGAAGATAATTCTGCTCAAAGAATTGAATATGACGGTGGAAGCTCGGGTTTCACGGTCTATCTTCCTTCCGGGATCCGTCCCGCGATGTGGGTGAAATTCTAACGCGAAATCCTTTCTGTTTTCAGCCTTCAAATGTGGCAATTTATTTGCCGGAAAGTACCATTCGCGGATTAAAGGGAGGTTTGACTTTGCTGTTCGCCGGCCGAAAAAACATTGATATGCTCAACGGAACGCTCTGGGACAAGATTCTCATGTTCGCGATTCCGCTTGCCCTGACGGGAATTCTGCAGCAGTGCTTTACGGCGGCGGATGTCGCGGTAGTGGGGCAGTTCGCGGGTGAAGCTGCGATGGCTGCGGTCGGAAGCAACACGCCGGTCGTCGGGCTCTTCGTCAACCTTTTTGTCGGCGTTTCGCTCGGCACGAACGTCGTGATTTCCCAGCTGACCGGGCGCGGCGACACCCGACGGATCCGTCAGGCGGTGCACACCTCGCTGCTTCTCGCGCTTGTCGGCGGCGTGATTCTGACGCTCATCGGCGAGCTTGCGGCGGCCCCCCTTCTGCGTCTGCTCGATGTGCCTGACGAGGTCTTTCCGATGGCGCTTTCATACCTGCGGATCTATATTCTTGGGCTGCCGGTGATCTTTCTCTACAACTTCGAGGCGGCGATCTTCCGCAGTCAGGGCGAGACAGGCAAACCGCTCATTGCGCTGGCCGTCTCCGGGGTCATCAACGTCCTGCTGAACCTCTTTTTCGTCATCGTCCTGAAGCGTGCGGCGGATGGCGTGGCGGCGGCGACGGTGCTTGCCAACCTCATCAGCTCGGCGATGCTCTTTGTCATGCTGATGCGCGAGCCGGGGGCGATCCGGGTTCATCCGCACGAGCTTAAACTCGATCCGGTTCTTCTGAAAAATATCCTGAAAATCGGCATTCCGTCCGGGGTTCAGAGCTGCGTCTTCTCACTCTCCAACATCTGCGTCCAGTCGGCGATCAACAGCCTTGGAACAATCGTCATCGCGGCATCGGCGGCGGCCTTCAACCTTGAGATTTTCTCATTTTTCATCATCAACTCCTTCGGGCAGGCCTGCACCACTTTTGTCGGGCAGAACTACGGTGCCGGGAAGGAGGAGCGCTGTGTCAGGACACTCAAAAGCTCGCTCCTGCTGGATGCGCTTTTCGCCGTCCTCTCGTGCTCGCTGATACTTGTCTTCGCGACCCCGCTGCTTTCGCTTTTCAACAGCAATCCGGATGTCATCCGCCTCGGCACGATTCGTTTGAAATATCTCTTTTTCGCCTATATTTTTTCACTTTTTATCGAGAATTTTTCCGGCTATCTGCGCGGCTACGGAATGTCGGCAATCCCCGCCATGACGGCGCTTGTGAGTGTCTGCGGCGTGCGGATCCTCTGGGTCTTCACGATTTTCCGGCACCATCCGGACTTCCCGATGCTGATGACCGTTTACCCGGTGAGCCTCGGAATAAATGCGCTCTGCCTTGGCGTTTCAAGCCTTGTTTTTGCCAGAAAAAGGGGGCGGAACGGCTTCGTCGGAAAGCTGCCTTATTGAATCGCGGTCAGCCGGATCTATCCGAGAAATTTGTAATTCTGCTCCTCGATTGTCTTGCGTATGATGTCGATTGAAACGGGTTCGCTCATCCTGATTTTTACGTTTCCCGTCTTGTGGTCGGCGTTCGCTTCGGTGACGCCCGGAAGAGACTCGAGAGCCTTTTTGACCCGCGCCTCGCAGTGCGGACACATCATTCCTTCGACCTTAACGCATTTTTCAAGTTCGTTTGACATTCTCTTTCCCTCCATTCTTTTCAGTTTTATCTTTTTGTCGCGTTTCGCGCTGTGCATGTCGAAAAGGTTGAGCCGGAGCGCGTTTGTGACGACGCAGAAGCTCGAAAGGCTCATCGCCGCAGCGCCGAACATCGGATTCAGCGTCCAGCCGAAGAGCCGGATGTAGACTCCGCAGGCAAGCGGGATCCCGATAACGTTGTAAAAAAATGCCCAGAAGAGGTTCTGCCGGATGTTCGCGAGAGTAGCTCTGCTCAGGCGGATCGCGGCACTCACGTCGGTGAGCCTGCTCTTCATCAGAACTACGTCCGCGGCATCGATCGCGATGTCCGTTCCTGCGCCGATCGCGATCCCGGTGTCTGCCTTGGTCAGAGCCGGTGCGTCGTTGATCCCGTCGCCCGCCATTGCGACGCTTCCCTGCGTTTTCAGCTGACGGATGATGCTCTCCTTGCCGTCGGGAAGGACTCCGGCGAAGACCTCGTCAATACCTGCGAGCCTGCCGATCGCCCGTGCGGTCTTTTCGTTGTCGCCCGTCAGCATGACGACGCGGATCCCCATGTTTTTGAGCTCGCCGACTGCCTGCGCACTCTCATCCTTGAGGGTGTCTGCCACTGCGATGAGGCCCAGCGCCGAACCCTCTTCCGCGAAGAGAAGGGGAGTTTGGCCCTCTTCAGCAAGCCTTGCAGCTGCCGATGTCAGAGTCTCGGGAACGGTAGCCTCGCCCGAAATGAAGCGGATGCTTCCGCCGAGGATCTTTTTGCCGTCACGCACTGCCGAAAGCCCGCGGCCAGGCAGATCTTTGAAATCCGAAACATCATCAGGCCAGATTTTCTGCTCTCTGCAGTAGCCGGCGACCGCCAGCGCAAGCGGATGAGCGCTCATGGTTTCGAGACTTGCCGCCGCCTTCAGGAGCCTGGCTTCCGTGACGCCCACCGCAGGCAGGATCCCGCTGACTTTCGGCTCTCCCTTCGTGATGGTCCCGGTTTTGTCGAGCGCGACGATCTGCGTCCTGCCGGTCTGCTCGAGCGAAGCCGCTGTTTTGAAGAGGATCCCGTTTTTTGCCCCCATTCCGCTGCCTACCATGATGGCGACCGGTGTCGCCAGCCCGAGCGCGCAGGGGCAGCTGATGACGAGGACCGATATCCCGCGGGCCAGAGCGTATCCGAATCCGGCGTCGAGCAGAAGCCAGACGATCGTCGTAATGACCGCTATTGCGATAACAGCCGGAACAAAAACGCCCGAAACCTTGTCTGAGGTCTTTGCGATCGGAGCCTTTGTCGCGGCAGCGTCGCTCACCATACGGATGATTTTTGAAAGCGTCGTATCTTCACCGACACGGGTGGCTTCGCAGCGCAGAAAGCCGCTCACGTTGACTGTCGCGGCACTTACGCTGTCTCCGGGAAGTTTGTCGACAGGGATGCTTTCGCCGGTCAGAGCCGCCTCGTTTACGGCGCTTCCGCCCGAGATCACGACTCCGTCGACCGGAATGCTCCCGCCTGGCCGGACAACGAAAATATCGCCTTTTTTGACCTCTCCGACCGGAACGGCGATCTCGGTTTCGATGCCGTCAGCCCCCTTTCTGACAATTGTCGCCTCCTTCGGCGATAGCTGCATCAGCCCCTTCAGAGCGTCAGTGGTCCTGCCTTTCGAGACCGATTCAAGCATCTTGCCGACCGTGATCAGCGTCAGGATCATCGCCGCGCTTTCGAAATAGAGATCATGCAGAAGTACCTCGGCAAGCTCTGGATTTCCGGCTTTTACAGCCGCCGTCATCGCAAAAAGGGCGTATGTGCTGTAGCAGAACGAGGCAAACGAACCGAGCGCGACCAGCGTGTCCATGTTCGGCGAACGGTGAATTAAGCCTTTGAAACCGTTGATGAAAAACTTCTGATTGATCACCATCACGATGAGAGCGAGAAGCATCTCGGCGAGAGCGGTAGCCACGGAATTTTCGTGAAAAAAGGGCGGAAGCGGCAGTCCCAGCATCGTGTGACCCATCGAGATGTAGATCAGCGCAAGCAGAAATCCGAGCGACCAGAGCAGCCTGCGTTTCAGGAGCGGCGTTTCGGTATCCTTCAGCTGATCTTCCGGAGAGGATCCTTCCGCTACCTGGTTTCTGCCCTTGAGCGAGGCTCCGTAGCCTGCGTTTTTTACCGCCTCGATTACCGATTCAGGTGCAGCCGAGCCTTCGACACTCATCGAATTTGTCAGCAGGCTCACCGAGCATGACGTGACTCCGGCGACTTTCGAAACCGCCTTTTCGATCCTGGCGCTGCACGCGGCGCAGCTCATTCCCGTAACGTTGTACTGTTTCATGTTAGCGATGGCTAATAATCGCTGTGGCGATAGTTTTAAAAAATTTCATTCCGCAAAAGATATCAGTCATCTAAGCTCCTTTTTCAACAATTTTCGAAAGTCTTGACCAGCCTGCCTGCAAAGTCAAGTTCTTTCTTTGTCCCCTGCGCGATTACAAAGAAAATATTTTGATTTTCACAGCCTTTTAGATAAAAAGTTCCATTTGAGGCGAGCAGTCTCAAAGTTGCTGATTTAGGAGGATTTAATGGCGAGCAGAAAACTTCAGGTGTCGCTTGAGGAGTTTCAGAAAAACCCGACGCCGGCGGTGCTTATCGATCTTCTTGAGGTCTGCCGGAAGGAGTCCGAGTGGCAGCTGATCGAAGATACGATCTCTGCCTGGGAGGGGACTCCGACACCCGAAATTTCATACTATCGGGGGCTTGCGCTTCTCAATCTCGACAAGACAGCCGAGGGCGTCCGCGAGCTTCGCAAGGTCGTTGCCGCGAACCCGAACCACTTTGCTGCGAAGCGCGAGCTTGAAAAGTATCCGGATATAGAAGGAGATGGTGAATCTGAAAACAACAAAAAGATTCAAGTGCTTAAAAACATTACGATCGTTCCTCAAAAACCGGAAAACGACCCGCATTACAACAGGCTCCGTCTGAGGAACTTTTTTATCGCTTTCGTTCTTCTGATCGCCCTGGTCGTCGGGCTTTCGTATCTCTTTAAAAAAGATCCGGAGCAGATGTACCGCACGCTTCTGGAGAATCCTGAGGAGAATTTTACTTCGCTTTCGTATGCGGAGTTCGAATCGGTCGTCGAAAACTACAAGATGGCGGATATCCGCGAGGGGCTCGGCGACAGCCTGAAAAAGGCGGTCCTCTGGATGCAGGCCTTCGCGATCTACGACTTCCACATCGGAGCGGAGGAGGAGGAGATCCTTTCGCAGTTCAGGATCTATTCGACACTTGTTTCGGACAAGGGGAGGGAACTTTCCGACCTTATCGATATGATCGAGGGGAGGCAGGCTCCGGCAGGTATCGCGCTCTACCACAAGCTTGATTCCGAGTTCCCGAAATCCGAGCCGGCAATTGCTGCTCTTGAACTGAAAGAACCTGAAATTATTACTAAATCTAATCTTAGGCAGAGCTTTTACACAGCGCTTCTGATGCTTCGTAAGAGGCATTTTTCGGCAGCGGAGAGCCTGAACAACAGGATACTGGCGGCATTTCCGCTTTACGAGCTCTCCCAAAAGCTTGAGATCTTGATAAAGTCGAGGATGGCGGTCGAATCCGAAAAAACGCTTGATGACATCGAGAGCGATCTTACGGCTCTCAACAACTGGAAGGCCCTCAGCAGGGAGCGTTATCTTTACGGCGAGGCGAAGGTCGCTCTGGGCGAGGCCGCGAAGCGTGACGACGTAATTGCCGACGGCTTCTATTCCGCTTGTCCCGGGAGATTCTTCTGCCGTGAAATCGTTCACGATTTTATTCAGAGAAACCCTGCTGAAGCTGCGAGGATGGCTCTCTACATGAAGGAGAAGATGGATACGAACCGCAGCGCGGATGACATCAAGCTGGTCCTTGAAACAGCCCTTGCGAACGGCGACTACAGCAGCTGCTACTTCGCATACCACGAGCTTCAGCAGTTCTTCCAGAACGATATCGACGACGAGGTCTTTGCGAAGGGAGCCGAGTGCAGCGAAAAGAACGGCTATCTCGAGGAGGCTGCTGCGGCATACGAAAAGATAAACGAAAAGGAGCCGAAAACCGAGCTCACGGCGAAGATCCTGAGGATGAAATACAGGCTCACGAAGGATGATATCTACTTTAACCAGCTCAAGGGGCTTCTCGACAAGAACCGCGATAATCTGGATATCCTCTACGCCTTTTTCGATGTGCTTACGTTGAAAAACGAAATACCTGAAATCATTAAGGTCCTTGAGAAAATTTATTCGCTCGAGGCTGAAGAGAACAAATTCAGGATCATTGACGAATACCTCAAATACGGTGCGGTTTTCCAGGCGGTAACGACCCTTGAAAAGCTTGGCGACAACAAGGATGCCCGCAGAAAGCTGAACGAGATCTACAACCGTTACATGCTCTTCGACAAGGCTGATTCAAAGCTCGAAATCGGCAAAAACAACGACAAACTCTGGCTCTTTGTCCGCGAGCAGCTCAAACAGAACGAGGCCGGCGAGTATGATTTTGTCTCCCGCGAGGTCGACAAGATGATGGCGGAGATCAACCGCTGCGAACCTGTTCTGCTCTACATCAAGGCAGAGGCTTACCGCAACATGGGCGACAAGCAGAGGACCTTCGCGATGATCGATGCGATGCTCGAGTGTAACAAATACTACCTTCCGGCGCTGGCTTTTGCAGCAGAGATAACCTACTACCAGGGCGATCTGACGAAGACGCAGAAGGGTCTCAACTACATTCT
>JAEEGL010397770.1_pt1 | contig 24108 bp, 27 predicted proteins | sample 9134231 | NCBI WGS metagenome assembly JAEEGL01 (sample SAMN16246548, study PRJNA631951) | gut metagenome | biome: gut microbiome; feature: rumen; material: fiber-attached | host: Bos | place: Iran: Karaj | collected 2018-10
ACACCCTGTCAACCGCCCAGAACAGATTCACGGCAGTTGGTCTTGCGGATTTGATTTCATCGGCAGCCTTGTCCAAATCGACACCTTCAATATCAGCCAAAGCCATTCCGAAAGCGGCAGAAACTCCAATAGCCGGAGCACCTCTTACAGTCATGTTTTTAATTGCAACAATAACGTCCCGATAGTTATCGCAATAAACATAGGACAACTCATCAGGAAGTTTTCTTTGATCAATAAGCTTTAATTTATTATCTTCCCATTCTAGTGTTTTCATTTTAACACCTGATTACAAAAAAAGTATAGAAAAGCGAAAGCATAATTACATGTTAGTTTCTAATTTTTGTTATGCAAAAATGCATAGAGTATTTATAATTATGCTTCCCGTCTAATTTAATATCCAAAATTGGATTGATTAGAGATGTATTAAAAAATACATCTAATTAATAGTTTTTTCAATTATCATTTATAAAGATTTACTTAAAACCTTAAAAATGCAATATTTTTTGACCCTCCAAAAAATTTATGCATTTTCTGTCATGATTGGGACCACTTGTTTTTTACGGGAAACCACACCTTCAAGCAAAACAGTGTTGTCTTCCAGTTTGACGCCGTATGCCTTTTCAACGAGACATGCACTTTTACCCAAAGCGATGACCTGTGAATTGCTGTTGACAATATCAGTGATTAAAAGCATGAACAGATCCAAATCCTCTTCCTCAATTATTTTGCTCATTCCCTCTTCAAGGTCATCCTTCATTGCCATCACATCTGAGATGTCGGCGGTGTTGACCTGGTTTACAATTGACTTTACATCCTTGAAATCGATTTGCTTTGCATCCAATGCCAAAATCTCATCGATTGAAAAGCTGCTCAAGTCAGTTCCAGCCTTAAGCATTTCCAAACCGTATTCCTCATAGTCGATTCCGGCAATTTCTGCGAGTTTCGCAACAGCCAACTTATCGTCTTCGGTTGTGGTTGGGGATTTTAAAAGCAGGGTGTCTGAAATGATTGCGGATAACATCAATGTGGCAATTTCCTTAGTGATTTCCACACCGTTTTCCTCATACAATTTACATAAGATTGTTTCAGTACAACCTACAGGCTCAAATCTTAAGAATAATGGATATGATGTTTCCAATGCTAATTTATGATGGTCAACGACTTTTAGAATGTTTGCGTTTTCAAGGTTGTCCACTGATTCGGCAGGGGAGTTGTGGTCAACCAGAATCACATCAGCGCCATCTTCGACACCTTCCAAAAGTTCAGGGGCTTCCATGCCCAAATAATTCAAGATGAATTCTGTTTCCTTATTAATATTACCTAATCTATAAGCTTTAGCATCAGCATTTCCCAATTCATGTTCCAAGTTAGTCATCACTAAGCTGGAAGTAATTGAATCACTATCTGGACTTTTATGTCCAAAAACATAAGTTTCAACCATATTATCTGTCCTCTTAAAAAATTTATTTTTTAGATTATCTTAATCATCTAAGTAATATTTAATTTTGTAGAACAAAATATTTAAAATTAATATACAAATATTAATATAGTGGTATTATGAATATTGACAAAAACTATAACGACAAAGAATTAACATTAACTGTTGAAGGCCGCATTGATACGCTCACTTCAAAAGAGTTGGATGATGAAATTACTGCAGAACTTGGCAATTTTGACTCTTTAATACTAGATTTTGCCGACCTGGAATATATTTCAAGTGCCGGCCTTAGAGTTTTAATATCAACACAAAAAAAATTAAAAGCGGACAATATTCCAATGATTATTAAAAACGTTACCGATTCCGTTAATGAAATATTCAGAATGTCTGGTTTTGATAAGATTCTGAAGATAGAATGAAATCAGTAACATTAAAACCCGATTTGCAGGAATTATACTCCCTGAATGAGTTTATTTTAGAGGAACTTCCTGAAGAAAACCTTCAAGTTAATCTAATTGTTGAAGAAATATTCGTAAATATCGTTGACTACTCAAAAACAGAGTTTATAACCGTCAATATTGAATATGAAGAGCCTACATTGACGCTTGAATTTATTGACAATGGAATTCAGTTCAATCCCCTCTTAAAAGAGGATCCTGAAACTCCAACAACAATCGAGGACAGTCAAATCGGAGGGCTTGGAATTTTTCTAACAAAAGAAATGGCAGATGATTTATATTATCATTATGCAAACGGTGAAAATCACTTGAAAATTATCAAAAAAGTGGAATAATGAATGATAAAGTAAAACAAATAATAGTTCCTTTTATATTAATGACCATATTCGATTTAGGAATTTTTTATTTGAACCATGGGCAAAATTTCGGAGAGGGATTTGCCCCCCATGATGGAATACTTCTAATTGCCGGACTGCTTTTCGGACCCTATGGTGCACTCGGAGCGGCAATCGCAAATCTTATATGTGATTTGATTAGAGGCTATACGCCAATAATTACAGTGCTATCCGCCGTTGTAGGATTTGGAATATCCTGCCTTACATATAAATTATGGTACGGCAATTATAAAGGCAGACCAGAAGTAACCAGCCCAAAATTAAATAATACATATAACATTCTTTTATTTATAGGAATTACCCTTTTCTCCGGCTTTTTATATTCCGTGCTGCATGGGAAGCTATTCTATCTACTCTATCCCCAAATAAAGGTCGAGTCTTACATTATAGGATATAGATACTTCTTTAACTTCATCAATTCATCATTCATTTTTGGAATAATCGGACTGAGGCTTTCTGACAGAATCAACTTCATAAGCATTCCGAAAACAACTCAAAATATATCAAAAGAAAAGTTTTACAATTATTTAAGGCTCGCCTTTCCTATCATCATAATAGCTGTAGTGATAATTGATGCCGTCTTTACTTTGAATAAATACATTGCCATTGGCGAGGTAATAATTATTATTTCAATCATATTTATTTATTTAACAAAACCGATAACTGCAAATATATTGGTTAAAAAGTCAAAATCGATTCCGGAAGAGATAATGAACATCTTCCATATGACAGTATTGGTCATAATCATCCTTGGAGTTTTAATGTCATATGACCCGATATTGCTTACTGCAGTTGACTATTACCTGCCAATAAGCATGAATGAAATAGCAATCTCCATGATGATGCTGATAGATATATTACTGCTTATTTTCTTAGTGCCATCATTAGCTGTTTTAAAATATATTGAACTTAAAGTTATCGAACCTATTCAATCATTTTCAAGAATTGAAGAGTACATACATGAAAATGAAAAGATAGAGTCCGATGGACTGGTAAACATCTATTCCAAATACATTAATGACGAAACGGAAATAGGCACCTTGGCCCGCTCATACACAGATTTGATTACCTTCAACAACAATTATATTGAAAACATACATGAGATCGAAAGTGACAAGGAGCGCATTAAAGCTGAACTTGATATTGCAACCAGGATTCAGGCCTCAACCCTGCCAACTGAAGACATTACCACTGATGCATACATTGTTAACGGATATTCACATCCTGCCAAGGAGGTTGGAGGGGACTTCTTTGATTATTATGAGTTGAATGACGATGAGGTGGTCATTGTGATTGGAGATGCATCAGGAAAAGGTGTCCCGGCAGCAATCCTTGCGATGATTACTCAAGTCATTGTAAAACAATTGATTCAGGCCGAATTGGATCCATCAAAGGTTTTATACTCACTCAATAATCAATTATGTGAAAAAAATTCCGAATCAATGTTTTTAACATTGTGGCTTGGTGTCTATAACAAGACAACCGGAAAACTGACATTTTCAAATGCAGGACATAATCCTCCATTGATAAATGAAGATGGCAAATTCAGATATCTAAACATTGATAGCGGCATTGTTCTGGGCATAATGGAAGACTTTGATTACATTAATGAAGAAATTACCTTGACAGATGAGATTGTGGTATACACAGACGGAATAACAGATGCCAACAATGAAGAAAATGAAATGTACGGCGAAGATAGGCTTTTAAACTTCTTCAATGAATTCAAAAGTGATAACGATCCAATCAGGCCACTGTTAAGTGATATTCATAATTTCACCAAAGGTGCAGAACAATTTGACGATATGACATTATTGTACCTTAAGATAAAATGATTAGACTAGCCTATTGCAATGTGGAAAACCTGGATTTGAAAAAGGCCTACAGTTCTGTTTCTAAAGACCGTCAGGACAAAATCGATTTTTACAGATTCGAAAAAGACAAGAAACTTAGTGCAGGGGCCTATTTGCTTTTGAAAAAATTACTGTCCGAGGAAAACATCACCAATCCTCTTTTTAAAACTGAGAAATATGGTAAGGCATACATATCCAACTTTGAAAATGTTTATTTTAATTTGAGTCATTCCGGCAAAATGGTTTTGTGTGCAATATCTGATAGGGAAGTTGGTGTAGACATCGAATATAGCGACCCTAAAATTGATTTAAACATAGCCAAACTTTACTTCTATAATGGAGAGTATGAAAGCATAATGAACTCCCAAAATCCGGCAGACGAATTCTTCAAATATTGGGTTTTGAAAGAAAGCTATATGAAATACACCGGTCTTGGAATGAATCTGAAGTTGGACAGCTTTGAAATAAAAATAGGGGATGAAATCAAACTTAAAAATGATGATGAATGTTTGAAATTCAACCTGTTCAATGTTGAAAATTATAAGATTGGGATAGCAAGCCACTATGAGGTGTCAAATCTGATAGAATATGATGTCACAGAGCTATGACACTATCCCCAAGTATTTTAAGCGTCAGAACTTGTTTTTCTGTATTTTTTAAGGAACAATATTGCAATGACCGCCGTTGCAATGATGGAAATCGCATTTGCAATCATCGAAGGCAACATTAAACCTTCAGGAGCCTGCAAGATATAACCGAAAACAATTAGAGTACATGCAGTAGCTGGAATAAACGCCACAAAATAATGCTTTCCCTTTTGAATCAAGTAGACACTTGCGGCAAACAATACCACTGTAGCAATTATCAATTGAACCCATGCGAAGTATCTCCAGATCAAACTAAAATCAACAAATGTCAAGGCAAATGCGGCCAAAAACAATGGAACGGCCAATTTTAGTCTTGAGTGCAATTTTTCCTGATTTAATTGCAGGGTATCTGCCAATGTAATTCTTGAACTTCTAAGAGCAGTGTCTCCACTAGTGATTGGACAAATTACAACACCAATAACAGTTAAAATCAACCCAATCGGCCCAAGTAAGGTAACTGCCATCTCATTTACGCCAACAGAAGGGGCTGCCCCATAAATTACTGCAAGTTGAGGTTGGCCATGGAAAAATGCCATTGCAATGGCTGCCCAACATAAAGCTGTTAAACCTTCCAGTACCATTGCCCCGAAAAATACTGGCCTTGCATCTTTTTCAGTTTGTATACATCTGGCAACAATTGGTGATTGGGATGCGTGGAAACCGGAAATTGCTCCACATGCTATTGTAACAAACAAATATGGGAATATTGATTTTTCAGTTAAGTATAATCCTTGTGTTGTAAATTCAGGAATGGTGTATGCCGGATTCAATATTAATGCACCTGTCATTAAAATCGCCATGATTAAGAATAGCGCTCCAAAAATAGGATAGACCCTTCCAATGATTTTATCAATTGGGAACAATGTGGCTGTCAAAAAGTAAACAAAGATTACTACAAGCCAAATTATTGTAGGGACACTTGTCAAACTAGCAAGCAACTCAGCAGATCCAGTAGCAAAAGTAGCCGCAACAAGAACCCCTGTTAAAACAATAAGTACTGCCACTATCTTTTGAACCGTACCTCCTAAAAACTTAGAAATGATTTCAGGCATTGTCAGACCATCATTTCTCAAAGACATGAATCCTGAGAAGAAATCATGGACGGAACCGATGAAGATTGTTCCGAAAACAATCCATAAGAATGCAGCAGGACCAAACAATGCTCCTTGAATAGCTCCAAAAATGGGCCCCAAACCTGCAATATTTAAAAAATGAACTAAAAAAGCCTTGAATTTAGACATTGGCATATAATCAACACCATCCGCCAATCTATGGACTGGTGTTTCAATAGTTTCATCAACGCCTGCAATTCTTTCAATGAATTTACCATAAGCAAAATAAGATGCGACCAATGCCGCAAAACAAATAATAAAAGTATACATAAATTAGTTCTCACCTAAAATAAAAAAAAAATAATTTAGTAATGACTTTGTGGAGTCATTCCTAAATGATGATCTTCACTTTTCTTACCCGGAATTCCGTAAGCGTCTGCTCTACATTGTGTGCATGCCCTGAATACCGGAATTATTTCTTCAACTTCCTCTCTGATTGATTCCATCATAGAACAGTCAGGCCTTTCCAGGTCTTTCATTTTTCCTAATGGAATTAAAGGCAAAATGTTCATCATGGCAGCGCCACGTTTTTCAACTTCACGGGCGATTTCGACAATATGTTTATCATTAACCCCCGGAATTAAAACGGAATTTACCTTAACCACCAAACCATTATCAGCTGCCTTTTCGACACCATCCAATTGGTTTTTGATTAGGATTTCCACTGCTTCACGACCTTTATAAACCTTTCCTTCATATTTAATGAATGAATAAATGTTTTCTGCAATAGCAGGATCAATAGCGTTAATTGTTACAGTGACTGAGTTTACTCCAAGTTCAGCTAGCTTATCAGCATATTTTGGAAGTAAAAGTCCATTAGTACTCATACATTTAATTAAATCGGGTTGCTCTTTTGCTAATTTTTCAAAGAATTCAAATGTTTCCTCATTTGCAAGTGAATCCCCCGGACCTGCAACTCCAACTACTGAAATTGGTCCGTCTGCGGTAACATCATTAATATGAGTTATTGCATCATCTGGTTTCATTATGCAACTTGTAACACCTGGTCTGTCTTCTTCATTGTTAATGTCTCTTGTACAGAAGTTACAGAATATATTGCATTTAGGTGCAACTGGTACATGTGCTCTTCCGACTTTATCATGCATTTTTTCATTAAAGCATGGATGTGCTCTTGTTATATGTGCAAATCTTGAACCTTTATGTTCATTCATATTACCACTACTCCTCTAAAATATAACTACTGTTAATTTGTATTAATACGAACAAATATATAAAGTTTTCTAAATACCCTTATTCAATTCTTCTATAAACTCATGAGCCTTATCAATCCATTCATCCTTAATTAACTCATCAGTAGCTACAACACACACTATATCCTCAGTGGACAAATCCTTAATGATTTTAAAACCTTCAGGCAATATTCTGAATACTGCATCATAAATGCGTCTTTGCAAATTGGAATGAGGGTCATCAACGACAATGGATTTTAAGTCTGTGTAATCACCTGCAATTTCAAGCTGATACCTGTTAGGCTGGTAGATTTCATCCCTTGAAAATTGCTTCCATAACTCTTTTAGAATGTTTGGAAGATAATTCTCATTGTCGATTAGGATTCTGGTAACATCATCATTCTTATCATAGGTTAGGTTAGCTACATCCTCAAATTTGACTACGTTAGAAGTCTTTCTCATCTTGATAGCCAGGACAAATACCGGATCATCAGGATTAACATAAGCCTTTAAGTCATCTACAGAAGCCCCTAAAACCAAATCCTGAAAAATCTGTTTAATGATAATTTCATAAACTTCTGCACCACGCTCATCATAGCATTCAACTAACATCGAATCAATCCCTAAATATTATTTATCATCATGTCTGTGGCCCATTCCGGATACTAAAAGAGCTGCACCTACAGCACCGATATGTTGTGAGTATTCCGGAACAATAACTTCAATTCCACCTAAAGTTTCACTGACTGCTTCAACAAGACCGGAAATCAGACTGGTACCTCCCACTTGGATTAAAGGTTCACGGATGTCAATTTCCTGGAGCTGTTGTTCATAAACTTGCTCGGATACGGAATGACATGCAGCTGCTGCAACGTCTGCCTTGGAACCGCCGGCTGCAAGTGTAGTAACAAGGTCCTGAATACCGAATACGATACAGTATGAGTTTAGCATTGCCTTTCTCCAGTCACCTTGAACAGCCAAAGGACCCAATTCTGTGATGTCCACATCCAACCTACGGGATGTCATGTCCAGGAATCTTCCGGATGCTCCTGCACAGATACCACCCATGGTAAAGTTATCAGGAATACCATTGTTAACGGTAATCACCTTGTTGTCCATACCACCGATATCCAATACGGTAGCCTCTCCTTTTTGACGGTCTGCAAGATATACTGCACCTTTTGCATTAACGGACAATTCCTCTTGAATGAGCTCTGCACCAAATTCCTGACCCATTGTAAATCTACCGTAACCTGTGGTTCCTATACCGTCAACATCATCCCAATTATAGCCAGTTCCCTCAAATGCTTCTGCAGCTGCGGTTTTGGCTGATTCGATAATGTCTTTGGTAGATGTCCAACCGGTTCCGATAACCTGGTTGTTTTCCATAAGAACCGCTTTTGTAGTGGTTGAACCTGAGTCAAGTCCAAGAGTAAGTCCTTCTTGTTTTTCACGAGCAAGAATGCTTCTACGGGTTACAGTGGTAGCCAATGCTTCCATACGGATGAACAATTCATCTGCCTTTGTCCTTTCAGTGAATGAATAGGTTACTACCGGAATACGAGTATTGTTTTGGATGAATCTCCTTACCTCGTTTCTAACCAAAGCCGCTTCAGCACATCTGAAACAGGTTGCGATGAACACAGCATCAGGTTTGCATCTGCCCTCTACAATGGCCATTGCCCTTGCAATCATCAATTTCAAACTTGTACTCTGAGCTGAAAAACCGAATTTCTCATAAGATTCATCAATGTAATCCAAATCGATTTCAGGAAGAATTATTTCAGCACCAAACTTGTTTGCTGCCTTTTCAATCTCTTTTTGAATTCCACTGTATTCTGTTCCACATGAAACTAATGCAATTTTAACCATTATTCTTCCTCCTTAGCTTCTTCAAGTGAGTCTACGAAATCGTTAATCTTATTTACCATATCATATGTTTCGTCCTGATTTGTAGGATATGTCAATTCAAGAACAGGAATTCCCTTATTCCTAAGCAGGAATATTGACAGTTCGTTTGTCCTTGCACATCCGATACAACCGAATCCGTATGGTGCGTTATCAACAACGATTGCCGCTTCCGCTTCATCTATAAGCGGTCCGATGATTGCCATTCTTCCACGGACACCGGAAGGAACTTCAATCGCTGCGTATTTAAGACCTTTAATAGGGTCGTCTTCAGTAATATTCATTGGGGGAGAATCAATCTCCGGATCTTTTATCTTTTGTCTAATTTGTTTTTGTAAAACCAAAGGAGTGTGACCTTTCCTTTCAAGTAAATCTGCTAAGATTAATGAGTTTGGAGGATAAACAGCTACTTTCACCATAATTTCACCTATTCTTTTTTATCTAAACATTCATTCATGATTTTCTTAAATTCATCAACATCAACCGGTTTTTTCTCTTCAATTTCAACCTCTTTAGGGTTTTCCAAAGCGTTTGAAACAAAACCGAGTATACGGTATTCCTTTTCCATTTGGTGGAAACCTTCTCTAGGACCAAATCTATGACCTCTACATCTTCTAGGATCACCTGGAGCGAATCCTCTCTCCTTTGTGAAAATGTGGTTTGGATCAAGTTTTCTAATCTCTTCTATTGCCTTGTATACATCCTCACTTTTTCCACTAATCATAGACCCATAACAGGTATTCTTTATTGTGAGCGGCAATCCAAGCATGTGGAATGCTGTGACAACTTCCTGTTCACTTACATGGGCTCCCGGCCCAATAAAAATCATACGAGTAATTACATCAGGATCCCAATCTTCAGTACCTAAATCAGGACTCATGGTTAGATTCTGTGACATAAACTACAACTCCCTCTTTTAATTTTTCAAGATGGTCATAATCAGAGGTAATATCCCCAATTATATTTGTCGCTTCAAAACTTTCCGCAGTCGGACCGAATTCAAAATTGTCCTCGAATCTGATACCGATTAGGCCTGCGCTTTTTGAAGCCATATTAGTAATACCAATTTGACCTCTAATAACTTTATCAACAGGGTTATTTTCAGGAACTAACCCCTTAGCTAATTTCTTATCTCCTTCAAAGATTATAATGTGCATTCCAGGCACCGCAAAGTGAACTTTTATCTTACCTACAGGGTTTTCTAAAAGCCCTGAAAGATATTTGAAGTACCTTACAGACCTTGGCGCATTATCTACAAACTTAATGGAACATAAATCCTCTTTTTTGATTGCCTTTGTAATGACTTGCCCCTCTTTTAGGATATCGATTGTATGTTTAGGCATTTGTTCGACAATGATTGCATCATCATCGACCAATCCGTCAATCATATGTTCAACACCGGCAGCAGACAACATTTCGGTGGCCTCTTTTTGAGTCTTGTTCAATAGCATCAGCCTTTGCTGTTCCGCCTTGACGGTTATGAAATCATTTTCCTTTGCAATGTCAATGATTTCCATACCGTTAGAGATGTGACCAACAGTGGTATGGTTAGGAGTCAATACCCGGTTTTCACGATAGATATATAATCTTCCAACACCGACACCGTCATTTCTAACAGTTATGGTTCCCCTGGTTCTTTGTGTTGTCTTTTCCTTAGGCTTGTCAATGCCTGCCAGATCATAAAAACCGATGAATGATTCACTATCATATGAAACCTTAATTCTTCCATCCTTTATTAGTGAGAACAAATGTTCAACACAGGTCGGGGACTCTTCATCAATATTAAATGAAATGTAAGTGTATAATTCATTACCTTCTTCCAATACAGTGCTTAAATCAGACACTGATGCACTGTCAGTTGTTGTGCTCCTTTCAATAATAGGCTCGATTGCTGTGACCTTATCATCGTCAGTCAATTCCGATAAGGTCTTCTTGCCCCCAATGACACGTGCGAAAATACCTCTGTTGTATGGCGGTACGCTGTATACATTAGTGGTATTTTCCTTTAGCATTATCAAGTGAGTTGACTCGTTACTAAAACTAGATAAACTTAAAACAACATCTCCCTCAAAATACTTGTATTCATCGGAAGTAGGCTCCAGATCGGTTACAATCGGACCGATGGCCACTTCAGTAGGGGTGGACCAGCGAATATCGAGGTCAACGAATTCCTCATATTGATTTTTCCACATGTCAACAAGAGGTTTTGCTTCCTCGGATTCATCCAATTGCAGAATTATGGAACCCTTGTTTGTTTTAATTTTATACTTGCTAATATTCTTTTCCAGTTCTTTTTTACCTTTTATTAAGCAAATAATACTTCCTGGAGTATAGGGGGCATTTGTTTCATCAATAACATCCTGTATTGTTGAAGCATCTGCAACTTCTACTTCTTCTCCATTGACTTTAATTAACATACAATCTCCAATAAGAATTTTTAATATTATATATATTTGATGTTTTACTATAAAATAATTATTTATTTGATTTTGAAAAGCTATATTAACACAAAGTTATAACATTATACTATGAGGAGGAAAAGATTATGAAAATTGCTAAAAAACATGTTGTTTCATTGCTGATTATTCTGATCATAACCGTCAGTGCAATCTCCATTGTCAGCGCATACACCGGAACCGGATTCACACACAACATTCCAAGTTCCAAATACTCAGACCTGTCCGCATCAGATATCCTGAGCAAGTACAACAAAACAGATTGCCATGTTGAAGAGACTGGAATCTGCACCCAAGTTGTTGACGGGGACACAATATATCTGGACAATGGTGAAAAAGTCCGTTTTGTAGGCGTTAACACTCCTGAAAGAGGTGTTGAAGGATATATTGCCTCCAAAAACTTTGTTCAGAAACTATGCTTAAACAAAAAGGTCGGCATTGACGTTGATAATTCAAAACACACCGACAAGTATGGCCGTACATTAGGAGTTGTCATAGTCAACGGCAAGAACGTTAATGAAATGCTCTTGAAGGAGGGCCTTGCCGAAGTGATGTACATGCCTCCAAGTGAGTTTTACCCATATAACTGGGCAAACAGCTCAACACACATTCCGGATTCATATAAAACCTACACCCATACATCCGACACCCCTTCAAGCTCAAGCGGTTCCGGAAAATACATTGGAAACTCAAATAGTGGGAAATTCCATGAGTCCAGTTGCAAATGGGGTCAAAAAACAGCAGAACACAATAGGGTTTATTTCAACAATAGAAACACTGCTATAAGTCAGGGATACGTGCCGTGCAAGGCCTGCAACCCATAGTTTAAAAAAAAAAGATTAAAGAAAAAGGAATTATTCCTTTTTCCCTATTTCATTAAAAAAAACCAGTTCTAAAAAACTAATTCTAATAAACCTTGATTTTTATATTATATCCATTGATTGAATGTGAGTGAGATGATTTCTTATGACAATCTGGACATCTGTATTTTGAGGTTATTTTGAATTTTTTAGTACTTGCCTTATATTTTAATGATTTTGGAACGTATTTAAGTTTGAATTTGGTTGTAACGGATTTTTTGAAGTATAATGTGAATCCGCTGCTGGAACTGTATTTTCCTTTCTTATAATTACCGGAAAATGTCACATAGAGTTTTGCTTTTCCGTTTTTGACTATGGAATAGGAATCAGAACTTCCAACATAAATATAACCGTCTTTAACTTTCTTACCGGATTTTGTTTTCACTTTTACAGTTATTGTTTTTTTGGTATTGAAATATCCTTTTTTGTTTTTGACTACAATCTTGGTTGCATATCTTTTGTTAACTTTTGCTTTTCCGGCAACTTTTTTTGTGTTAAAGTTATCTCCAACAAATGTTGCAGTGTATTTGTAGGTTTTGGCCTTTTTGAGCTTGATTGATTTGGTGGCCACTCCGTTTTTAACTGCTACAGAATATGTTTTTCCGTTGATTGTGAACTTAACAGTTCCTTCATTAACATTCCTTCCTTGGCTTTTGACAGTAGCTTTTAAGGTTAATTTATATCCTTGATAAGTACTTGCTTTAGCCAATGACATGCTTACAGAGGATTTCTTAACTGTAGCTGATTTGACTATGGAATCTGCAATAACATGAGCGTTATTTGATGAAATGGTAACTGTATATGTTCCAACCGGAATTTTCGGATCAAATTTTATATATCCATCTGAACCTGAGGTATAATACCTAGTATATGTGTTTTTACTGTTGGAAAATACGATTTTTATGCTAACGCCAGAAAGTCCGTATCCAGTTTCGGATTCAGTTACTTTAATGGAGTATTGAACCCCTGAATTGTAATATGCATTATAGTTCTCTGCAGAAATTATTGCATAAAACGGATCGCTAACAACTGTCAATGTGGCGTTTGATAAAATATAATTATCCACCCAATTTTCTATTTCGATTTTATATTTTCCTGGAGTTAATCCTGATTGAATAGTGTAATCAATATAACTGACGGCATCATCATCATATAAATTTACATGAACAAAGCGAACGCCATCAGGGTCATATATATTTACATAAAAATCATAAGCATAATCACTGGAATCATCACTTGGACTTATATATATTCTAACGGACTCATTTTGCCAATTGTGAATAGTCTTATCATATACTTCAACCTCATACTCATCATAAGATGGAGAGGATACCTTATCATCATTGGAATTATCTACTGTTAACGCTTCAGTTTCATCACCAGATAACCCGTCCTCCACGTTTGTTTCTAATCCTTCATCGACACTGGCTTCTATTGGGTCCACATCAACATCGTCGATAGCCACTGTAGCATCAGCATCTTCGCTAGCGCTTACGCATGACAATGCACATAGACTCACCAGTATCAATGATAATAAAATCATGTACTTTTTCTTAAACATTTTATCCCTTTAATTGTATTTGGTGGGAAAACTTTCCCTTATTATATATTATTTATTCTTTAGGTAATAAGTTGTATAAAGTAAATGCTTTATATTAAATTTTAGAATAAAAAGAAAGAAAAAGTAAAAATCAGTGAATGAATCCATGGCATGACTAATATGAATTTTAATATTTTCTAACCAAACTGTGGCTATTCCCATCAATATTTGAATACAGCATTCCCAATGAATAATTGGCTATGCTCTCCATTATTGGAATGATTACACAGATGTCGATTAAAAATCCGACATAAGGAATCGCAATTACCCATGATGAGACTATTGAAATGATAACCATCAATACCAGCATTGCCACTATCCATTTGAATATGTTGAATAAACCTATATTATTAATGTCAGCAATTACCCTGTGAACCTTTAAGGCTTCTGACAAGCTGTTTAGATAAGCCAAACGGGCTTTTGCAAAGAACAGCAGGAACTCAAATATCAGATAAGTGATCAGGATTGCAAGAATCACCAAACCGAATGTTGCAATAAAACCATGAAACTGAAAGTTATAAAGCATCTTGATACTTTCTGAACCGACTGTGGACAATAGAATGAAAAATACCGCAACAGGAACAATCATATAGACCATTCTCAAGATTAAGACCCTAATGGAATCCTGTATGCTGTTCACCAGATTCAGTGAAGGCAACATTGCTGATTCCCTTGTACCGACCTTGATGATATTCAGGAAGTATCCTGGAACGATTAAAATAAATATGAAAAATGCTATCACTCCAATGAGAACAACATAATTGTTATCCAATAGCTTACCGATTGGAATGATGGCTATTAAAATAAAAAGAATGCAGATTATTGGCAATTTTGCAAGGTTTTTGAAAGGGTATTTCACCGAATTGAAGATAATTTTTGATATGTTCATAGACTGCCTCATTTAAATATGAATACCGGATTTTTCTCTTGATTGAAGACTTCAGCCTGTTCTTCACCATAATTCAGGAATAATGAATTGGAATCTGTCACTTCACCGACGACATTGGCTTCAATTGAATATTCCGCCAAGTATTCCTTAATGTAATCGCATTTTTCCTCACTTGCGGTGAATACAAATCCTGATCCCGGATAGGACCTGAGCCAATCCACCCACTCGACACTTTCGTTTCTTGGAATATCCTCAAGATTTACGACAGCTCCCTTACCTGAGGTTTCAAGAAGCATCTCCAAGGTTCCCAATATTCCAGGATTTGAAATGTCCTTTCCGGATTTGATATAGTCATTTTCCGCAAGGTATTGGACTGCAGTTATTTGATCTTGAACCAGTTGTGCGTCTTTGTCGTATGTGGTATCCCAGTTTAGGCTGAACATTTCATGAGGTTTGCCGTCAAGGTCTATCGCAACGATTACCTTGTCGCCCACCTCAGCGCCGAAGCTTGTAATCATCTTATCCTTTTGTGCAATTCCAACTATTGCCACTCCCAATGAGTCGACCTCGCCGTCAGGATGCAGGTGTCCTCCAACCATCGGAACATTGAACTTTAGACATCCGTCCTTTATTCCGTTCAATAGGTCTTCGTAAATCTCATCATTGCTTATTGACATGATGTTGACCATGGCCAGTGGTTTTCCACCCATTGCAGCTATATCATTTACATTTACAAGAACAGAACAATATCCTGCCCAATATGGGTTTACGTTCATTATGTCTCCCCATATTCCATCCGCAGCAAGGAGTATTACCTGATTGTTTCCGATGTCAATAGCTGAAGCGTCATCACCAATGTCAATGACAACATCTCCTGAAACGTTGTATGATTCTTTTAAAAGTGATATTACATTATCTATTGAGCTTTTACGGGATACGCCTTTAAATTCTTGAATTTCCTTTACAAGATTTTTAAAATCCAAAGTTACACTTCCAGTTTATTCAATATAATTAATTTTGTAGTTACAATTAATATTTTTTATTATTTCAAGTATTTTGTTTTCAACCTCATCGATATTTTTGAAATCAAGACTTTCCGCTTTGCCGTTGAAGATTTCCTTTTTGATATTTTGACCGATGATGTCATCAAAACCGCTTTCAACTTCAAAGATTATGGAATTATTGACCTTGAAACCATCTTCCACAACCTTGTCCAAGTCGCCATCTGTTATTCCAATTACAGGTATATCGAATCTGTACAATATGTCAGAGGATATCAATGTGGTGTCATCGCCGACCGTGATGACCAGACTGGAATCCCTGAACTTGTAGACGTCCTCCCCGGCATGATCCAAAAAGGTGACCTTGAACTCATCCGGCTTTTCATTGGATATTACCCTTGGAGTGACCTTTGCATGCCTTAAAAGACCTGTCTTTATGATTGCCGAATCCAAATCGACTTCACCTAACTTCTCAAGGCCGTGGCTCTTGAGTTCACCACCGACAATATCGACAATATGATTGTCCTTGGCAATCAATGTGAGCCTGTCCGAATTGGTTTTTCCTATAACTACACTGTTAACCATGATGTTTTCACCCGGACTGACCCCATGGACGATCCTTTGATTAAATCCGGCATTGTCCTGTCTGATGTGCCTTTCATAAACCTCTTCGGGTTTCACAATGTCCAATCCCAATTTGTCTGACAGCTCAAAAACCAAATCCAAATCGCCGTTCCATGGAATGATGCTTCCATCATCCTCTCCCGGACGTTCAATCTGAATTACAGGAATGCTGTTATCATCAATCTTTTCAACATAATGATTATACACCTTATATCCGAAAACCTGACCTGTGACATCGGATTTACCATAATTCAAAAGGAATATCACATCGACACCGTCATCGTGAAATATCTTCAGGGAATCGCTAGGAACCAGCTTGCGGGAAATGTCAATCAGATTCTCCAGACTTGCGTCTATGACTGCAGTACGGCCCATTGTTCCTCCTAGCCTTACCTTAACGTCCCCATAACCTTTAAGCAAGTCAATCAACTTCAATGCATAGCCCGAATCGATAATATTTGGGCCATGGACAACAATACCTATCCTCATCTGTTCACCCTGATTCTTTTCTTAAATATTCGAGACCCGCAAATCTCACAGTCATCAAACGGATAATCATCATCATATTCCTTTTTGCAGCCTTCACAAACCTTCTTCCAATTATAAATTCCCTTAATTCCCTCAGTCATTACGCCGGAATAAGGGATTTCCATAATCTTCAATGTATTTTGAATTGTGTAGTCGTCACTAATTACCTTGACGTTTTTACCCTCATCCTGCAACATGCATGCAAGCGAGATTAATTTTATATCAGGCATGGATAATCTTAAAATATCACCTGACATAGATATAACATTATTGACACTTGATATGTATTTGTTTGGCACATCTTGTATGATGAGATTGCCCTCTTCAATCAACATGTCAAATGTTAATTTCGATTTTAAATCTTTGATTTCAGATGTTATTTCCGGAACAGTGTAATTATTATTGGAATTGATTTTAAATCCATTAATAATAGCTGATGCATCCAATACATAACAAATTTCCATATGAATATATTTTGTGCTATAAACTAATAAAATTATTCAATTATCTTCATGGCACCGAACAGCATTGGAATGGATTTGGAAAGGTGTTGGAATGAACTTGGAAAAAGGTTGGAATAAGCTTAGAATAAAGTTTGAATAAATTTTGTAAGGATTTGGAATAATTTATTTAAATTCCATAGGTAAAACTTAATAATACCAATAATTCATTAGGATTTTGATAAAAATCCAATGCAAAAGTGGAGAAGTTAAATATGAATTTCCAAAATGACATTGAAAAGGACATTAAGTTTCTTGCAAAATCTGAAATTCGATTGAAAATTTTAAGTGAACTGGACAAGGAACCGAATAACGTACGAGGCATTGTTAAACTAACAAAAATAACATACAGCTCCGTATCAAGCAACATTGACAAATTAAAGAAGAACAATCACATTAAAAAAGTCAACAACAAATACCATGTCACTCCGATGACTGAAGTGTATCTGAAAAGTTTGATTGACTTTAAGAATAGCATAGACATGATTAACGATTATGATACATTTTGGGACAAGCACAACCTAAAACAATTAAGCATGGACTCCGTGAAAAGCATTACCGACTTGAAGGAGTCACAACTAATCGAAGCAACACCCATCGAAATCTTCAAAACACACAACACAATCAAAAAACAAATGATTAAGTCCAAATCCGTTAAAGCGATATTTCCACACCTGCACCCTGAATATCCGAAATTAATCGAAAATGTATTGAAAAATGAAGGTACAGTCGAGTTAATCATCCCCCAAGACATTTTCAAAGAGTTGATCTTTAGGATTGACGGGAAAGTCAGAAGGGCTGCTATTAAAGAAAGAAAATTGAAAGTGTACAAATTCAAGCAGGATTTAAATTTGTATTTGAGCATTTGTGATGGAAACATGGCATTGGGACTGTTCAAGAACGATGGAAGTTTCGACCAGAACAGGATTCTGATTTCAAGCAATGAAAAATCCAACAAATGGGCTGAAAAGCTATTTGAACATGTCAGAAAACAGGTGATATTATGACCAGCCACGAAACCAAAAAGCAGCTGACCAAAGAGTTTAGCGGACTCAAATACATTTTAACATCAGAAATGCGCTCAAAATTGTTGTTAACAATTTATGACGATTCAAAGAATTTGGATGACTTAAGAAATGAATTGAAAAAGCCCTCAGCCACAATATTGCATGGACTTAAGGAACTGGAAAACAACAATCTGGTGAGAAAGGTTCAAAAATATTATGAATTGACATCAAACGGTTATTTGATTACCACAAACATGATAAAACTCATTGAAAACTGGTATTCCGTTAATAAAAGCAAATTATTCTGGAATAACCATGATCTCTCAGACATGCCTGATGATGCGTTGAAAAACATGTATCTGTTGAAAAATGCCGAATATGTTAATTCCACAACAAGCGATTTGTCAAATGCTTTCAATGCTTACATAAAACAGATTTCAAAAGCGCGTAAATTGAAAATCATACTTCCGATTTACTCCGAAAATCATTTCAGGCATCTGATAACCTTATTGGGTGGAAATGAGCTGGAATGCCTTGAACTTGTCATCAGTGAAGAACTGGAAAATGCTATGAGGCAAAACGAATACATTAAGCAATCAATTCTGGAAAATGAAAAGGTTAGGATAAAAACTATTAAACACAACGTGAAACTATTCCTGACCATTTCAGATGAAGCCGTTTGCCTTACCCTGTTTTTCAAGGACGGGCATTACGATGATTCCCAGATATTGATTGCCACTGATGATGAAGCGTTGAAATGGGCTTTGAATTTATCTGCGTATTATTAACAGCAAAAACGAGGAGGTAATATGAAAGAACCAGAAAAAAATAGAGTATGGCACGTTAATAATAAAGAATTATATTACCTTTTAAAGGGAAGACTCGGCGGCAAGACAACAATCAACATCATCGACATGATTTTGGAAAAGCCCCATAACAGAAACCAGCTGTCGAAAAAACTGAATGTGGACTACAAGACAATAACCTATCATTTGAAAATCATATGCAAATACAAGTATATCACAAAAGACCAGTTCGAAAATTCCTACTATTATCGGCCTAGCGAAAAATTATTAAAGAACCTTGCGGAATATAATCAAATAAAGAAATTAGTTGAAAATGAGGAATGAAAATGGGAAGTGAAACTTCAAAATTACATCAAAAAGAATCATCCAAGGACATTACCTGCGGATTGATAACACTTAGTGACAGCAGAAAATCCGAAAAGCTGGATTTGTCCGGAAAATATATTGCAGAAGAAATTGAATCAAGATACACATTGAAATCAAGGAAACTGATTCCTGATGAAAAAGAAGATTTGATAAATGCAATTGATTCAATGGTAAACGAGGATATTGATGTGATTATGACCAACGGAGGAACCGACCTTGACACCAGAGACATTACCGTTGAAACAGTTGAATCACTTTTTGAGAAAAAAATCGATGGTTTCGGTGAACTCTTTAGAGCGAAATCATTTGAGGAAATCGGTTCAGCGGCTCTTCTATCAAGAGCTACCGCTGGAATCTATAAAAAAACAATCATCTTCTCAATGCCAGGCTCACCTAATGCAGTGAAGACTGCCATGAGCCTGATAATTGATGAACTTCCTCATTTTGTTCATCATGTTAAAAAATGATGAAATAAACTTTCATCATTAATTTTTATTTTTTTTAGTCGAAAAATTCGTTGACACAGATTAAAGGCTCTAACTTTATTCCTGCTTTTTCAAACTCTTCAGAAGCGCCTTCCTGTCTGTCAACAACTACAAATGCCCTGACCACTTCACCGCCATTATCCTGAATTGCTTTAATAGCTTTCAAAAGTGATCCTCCGGTTGTTGCAACATCCTCGACAACAATAACCTTGTCGTTTTCATTAAGTTCACCTTCAATGAGTTTGGAAGTTCCATAACCTTTCTTTTCCTTACGAATCATTAGCAATGGCAATTTTGACTCTAAGGAAACTGCTGTGGCTATTGGAACTGCGCCTAAAGCAGGACCAGCAACCTTATCCACATCATCATCAGCTATCTTTTCAGTGATCAGTTTTGAGATTGTGGATAGGATTTCAGGTTCGGTAATCGCCTTTTTCATGTTAATGTAATAGTTGCTTTTCTTGCCTGAGGATAAAGTGAAATCTCCTTCGAGAAATACTTCATTTTCCTTAAGCAAGTCAATTAAATAATCTTTAGAACTCATAAAATATCATCTTCGCCTTTGAGTAAAATCTTATCTCCGATTACCTTTATCATTTCCATAGGAACAAGGTCTTCACTGGCTTTAAACTGTTCAGATAATCCTGAGCCTTTAATCACCACATCTGTTATTTCAAAAGAATCCTTATCAAAAACAACATCTGTTACTTTTCCTACGATTTGAATGTCAGCATCGAGAACTTCCTTGCCAAATAATTCATCTTTGATTCTCATATTAAACACCTAAATATAGATAGTCATTCGTATTAATTAACTGTTTCTAAAAATATGAAAAAGTCTTTTAAATAGAAACAACATAATAACAATATTGATTTTAAGGTGAATTCATGGAAGAGAAAACATTCACGGTATCTGAGATTAATTCTTATCTTAAAAAGAAGATGAATTTCGACCCTAAGTTGAAAAACATATACATCAAAGGAGAAATTTCAAATTATAACTCTTATCCAAATAGCCACAGTTATTTCACTTTGAAAGATGAAACATCTCAGATTCCGGCGGTGATGTTTAAAAGCAGCAAAGACAGATTTCTTAAATTCACACCTGAAAACGGTATGAAAGTAATTGTTAAAGGCAGCATAGAAGTTTACCACAAAGAAGGAAAATATCAATTGAATGCCCGAAGAATTACTGAAGATGGATTGGGTGATTTGCATGTGGCTTTTGAACAGCTGAAAAAAGAACTCAAAAGAATAGGATTGTTTGAAGAAAGCCATAAAAAGAAAATACCGAAATATCCCAATAGGATTGGAGTCGTTACTGCACAAACCGGTGCTGCAATTAGAGACATTATCACGACAATTAAAAGGAGATATCCTATTTGTGAGATTTTAGTATTTTCAACACTTGTTCAGGGAAATCAGGCAGCCCCTCAAATTGCAAGGCAGATTAAACATGCTCAGAAGTTCGATTTGGATACATTAATTGTTGGGCGTGGTGGAGGAAGCATTGAAGATCTATGGCCTTTCAATGAAAGGGAAGTTGCCCAGGCAATTTATGATTGTGAAATTCCGGTCATTAGTGCTGTGGGACATGAAATTGACTTCACAATTGCTGATTTTGTAGCGGACAAGCGAGCCGCAACACCAACAGCCGCTGCCGAAATTGCCGTGCCAAACATTAATGAAGTTAAGGACAATGTTAAACAACTCAACAGAAGAGCAAATAAATCCATAAATGATAAAATAACCATGAATAGAACTATATTAGATAATATTTCTAAGAAAAATATCTTAAAAAATCCTGAATCAATTTATGAGATAAAAATGATGATTCTGGACAATTTAGTTGGCAAATTAACGTTTTCATCTAAAAACATTATTGATAAAAATAAGAATAAACTGATTAGGCTAGAAAGCTCAACAATCTTAAAAAACCCAGAATCAATTTATGAGATTAAAATGATGAGCTTGAATAATCTAGTTGATAAATTAACATTTTCATCAAAAAACATTGTTGATAAAAATAAAAATAGATTAATTAGGCTAGAAAGCTCAACAATCTTAAAAAACCCTGAACCAATATATAATTACAAAAGAATTGATTTGAATAATCTAGTTTATAAATTAAACTTCTCTGCAACCCGCATTGTCAATGAGAATAGGAACAAATTATTCAAAATTGAAAATTCACATATATTGAAGAACCCTGAGGAAATCATAAAAGATAAAAAAGACGCATATTTGAAAAATTTTAACAAATTGGAAGTTTTGAATCCACTTTTAACATTGAAAAGAGGTTATGCAATAGCAAAGACTGAAGATAAGGTAATATCCTCATCCAAAGATGTTAAAGTAGGAGATAAAGTTGATATTGAACTTGAAGACGGAACTATAAACACAAAGGTGATATGATGGAAGAAAAATTAAGTTTTGAAGAAAGTTTAGAAAAATTAGAGGAAATCGTGAACAGATTAGAAAATGGAAATGTGCCATTGGACGATGCTATTGAGGAATTTAAGAATGCTATGGATTTAGTTAAAATCTGCAATGAAAAACTGGAAGCAGCTGAAGAGTCAATAGCAAAAATCGTTAAAGACAATGGAGAGGTTGTTGAATTCAATCCAACCGAATAAAATAGTTAATCCAATATTCCAATAACCTTTTTATTGGATAACTATTGCAATTCTCCTTTATTTTTATTGCCAATTCATAAGCATCCTGCTTTTGAATAAGGTCATTTTCCACTTCATCAATCAAATTCAAAATTGAAGTGGTAATCGCCACATTATCCTGCTTTTTGGCATCTATTCTTAACTGCTTTATGAATTCGAATTTATCATCTTCCAGATTATCATAAAACTCATTGATATCCAACTTATATCTATTCAATCTGACCAGCGCATTGGACTGGGACTTGCTTGTAATCCAGACCTGTTTTCCAATGGCTTTCGCAACCGCCTCAATCACAGCATTTGCAATCAGCTCCCCAAGCTTTGAATGCTTTCCTGCATTGGTCAGCTTGTCATCCGAATCAGTGTTGGAAAATATCGCCACGCCATCGGTACCGGTTCCTGTTGCAAATCCGTTGGAATACTGTGAGGGAATTCTCAAATTACCTAACGCAACCGTTTTTGCCTCTGTAACTGTCATGAACGCTTCCATCAATGTTGACTTGTCCAGATTAACATTGGTGAGCAAGATTATATTGATTGTCCCAAAGTGAAATTCTCCGTTTTCCTCCCAATATGATGCCGGATCGCCCGCCCTTGATGCGTTTGTCCTGACTCCTGCAGTAACAATTGCAGTTGCTTCAATGTTTTTGAATGCCTTGCTTACAATGCTGACGTTTTTCATCTCGGCAAGAGTGATCAGACCAGTGGAATATTTGGGGTCAATGTCCATCGCTTTGCATTCATTAATCAGATATTCACATATGTCATGGTCCACAAGATAATCAATTCTCTCCTGTGACAAATGTTGGTTAAAAACAGTCTTGTACAAGTCATTGCTGCCGGCATTTAACTCAGAAGTTGATATTCCATTGCGGTTAACGCCAAAATTAATTAGAATGGTGTCATTTAAATAATAAATTTCATCATTGAGTGATGTTTTAAAAATAAGTCTATTTGTATACATAAAAAAATAAAAAAAGAGTGATGTAAAAGAATTTACATCATTGGAGGCATTCCGCCCATAGCGGAAGGGTCCATACCCATGTCTTCAGGGCCTCTGGTTGATGCAATTACATCATCGATTCTTAAAATCATTTCAGCTGCTTCAGATGCAGATTGGATAGCTTGTTTTTTGACACGTTTTGGTTCAATAACTCCAGCTTCTTTCATGTCTGCTACTTCACCAGTGAATACATCTAATCCCATGTAGAAGGAGTCTTCTTGTGCTGCTCTTAAGTCAACTAAGGAGTCGATGCTGTCTAAACCTGCGTTTTCAGCTAAGGTTTTTGGTACGATTTCTAAAGCTTCTGC
>JAEEGL015994542.1_pt1 | contig 24108 bp, 24 predicted proteins | sample 9134231 | NCBI WGS metagenome assembly JAEEGL01 (sample SAMN16246548, study PRJNA631951) | gut metagenome | biome: gut microbiome; feature: rumen; material: fiber-attached | host: Bos | place: Iran: Karaj | collected 2018-10
CGTCAAAAAAAGGCTCACATCTCTTTTTGCCTTTCAGGAACTGACGAAAAATGCTGTAGATATTCCCGGCGATGCGGTTGTGCTCTACCGCCGGGCTGGGGGACATCAACACGGTTTTCCCGGCAATTTTTTCCGCCCGGGGTTCGTCCCGGTAAGCCAGCGCTTCATTCATCGCAATGCCCCCTCGTATGCAAGACGGACCTGTCGGTCTGCATGGTTTCTTACCCCTTCAGCCACTGGGCGGCGTCGATGGCGTGGTAAGTGATGATGATACCGGCGCCGGCGCGCTTCATACTCGTCAGCGTCTCCAGCACGATGCGCTTTTCGTCGATCCAGCCGTTGGCGGCCGCCGCCTTGACCATCGCGTACTCGCCGCTGACGTTATAGACGGCCACCGGCAAATCGATGCGGTCCCGCACCCGCCGCACGATGTCGAGATAGGCCAGGGCCGGCTTCACCATGATGATGTCGGCCCCCTCGGCGATGTCGAGGGCGACTTCTTTCATCGCCTCGTGGGCGTTGGCCGGGTCCATCTGGTAGCCCCGGCGGTCGCCGAACTGCGGCGCCGAGTCGGCGGCGTCCCGGAAGGGGCCGTAGTAGCCCGAGGCGTACTTCACGGCGTAGGACATGATGGACACGTTTTGCAGATTGTGCTCGTCCAGCGCGGCGCGGATGGCCGCCACCCGGCCGTCCATCATATCCGACGGGGCGATGATGTCCGCCCCCGCCTCGGCCTGGCTCACCGCCACCTTCTGCAGGAGAGGCAGCGTGGCGTCGTTGTCCACCATCTGGCCGCAGAGCTTGCCGCAGTGGCCGTGAGACGTGTATTGGCAAAGGCAGACGTCGCCCACGATGACCAGCTCCGGCACCGCCTTCTTGATGGCGGCGATGGCCCGCTGCACCGGGCTCGCCATGTCCCAGGCGGCGGAGCCTTCCTCGTCCTTGTACTCCGGCAGGCCGAAGATTTCCACCGACGGGATGCCGAGATCGTACACCTTTTTTGCCAGTTCCGTCGCCTTGTCAACCGTCAGGCGGCTGCACCCCGGCATGCTGGGAATCGGCTCCTCCCGGTTCTCTCCCGGAATTACGAAAATCGGATAGATGAAATCCTTTACCGAAAGCGAAGTCTCCCGCACCATGGCCCGCACGCCCTCGGAAATCCGCAGGCGGCGCGGCCGGATTTTCTGCTCGAACATGGTCAGCCAATCCTCCCGTCAGCGCAAAATATTCTCTACGGCCTCGATCAGGCCGTCGATCGTGTATTCCTTCGCCACCGCCGCCGGCTTCGCGCCCAGCTCCTCGCAGGTGGCCGCCGTCACCGGCCCGATGGCGACGACTTTCGTATTCTTCAGCAGACCGGCGTCGCCGATCAGTCCCGCCAGGTTTTTCACCGTCGAGGAACTGGCGAAGGTCGCCGCGTCGATCTCCCCGGCGGCCAGCATCTCCTTCACCTGCGTAGCGTCCTCTTCCGCCGGCAGCGTCCGATAGACCGGCGCCACGTCGACGATGGCACCGTACTCCCGCAGATTCTCCGACAGCACCTCCCGTGCCTCCTGCGCCCGCGGCACCAGCACCCGCTCGCCCGGCGCCAGTTGCCCGCGCAGGGCCTCGATCATCCCCTCGGCCCGGAACTCGTCGGGCACCACGTCGGCCACCAGCCCGTACCGCCGCAGCCGCGCCGCCGTCGCCTTGCCGATGGCGGCGAAAAACGTCCGCGCCAGATCCCGGGCGTCCTTCCCCGCCGCCAACAGCCGGTCGAAGAAGCGATCCACGCCGTTGACGCTGGTGAATAGGATCCAGTCGTAGGAAGCGATCAGGCTGATGGCCGCGTCCACCGCCTCGTAGTGGTCCGACGGCTCGGCGAAGCGGATCGCCGGCAGCTCCACCACCCGCGCCCCCCGCGCCTCCAGCCCGGCGACGAGCTGCGACGCCTGGCTGCGGGCCCGCGTCACCAGCACCGTCTTGCCGAACAGCGGCTTCTTTTCCCTGTTCTCGAACCAGGCGAGCTGCTGCCGCAGTTTCACCACGTCGCCCACGACGAAAATCGCCGGCGGCGTGAGCCCCGCCTTCTTCACGTCCTCCGCCGCGTCGCCCACGGTGGTCACGAGCGTCTCCTGCTCCGGCTTCGTGCCCCAGCGGATGACCGCCGCCGGCGTCGCGGCGGGCCGGCCGTTCTCGATGAGCTTCTGCGTGATAGAGGCGAGATTCGCCACCCCCATCAGGAACACCAGCGTGTCAACCCCCGTCGCCAGCTTGTCCCAGCGCATATTCGAGCCGCCCTTCGTGGGGTCCTCGTGGCCCGTAATCACCGCGAACGACGTCGCCACCGCCCGGTGCGTCACCGGAATGCCGGCGTAGGCGGGCACCGAGATCGCCGACGTCACGCCGGGCACGATCTCGAAGGGCACGCCGTTCTCCTGCAGCAGCAGCGCTTCCTCGCCGCCGCGGCCGAAGACGAAGGGATCACCGCCCTTGAGGCGCACGACGCACTTGCCCTCCTTCGCCTTATCGACGAGCAACTGGTTGATGTCCTCCTGCTTCATCGCGTGGTTCGCCGCCGCCTTGCCCACGTAGATACGCTCCGCCTGCGGCGGCACCCACGACAGGATGCGGTCGTCGGCCAGCCGGTCATAGACCACGACATCGGCCTGCTTCAGGCAATCCGCCCCCTTCAGCGTCAGCAACCGGTAATCTCCGGGACCGGCCCCCACCAGATACACCATTCCGGGCATACAATTCCCTCCTAAAAATCATTCCAGGCAATCCTCCCGCCTGCCGGGAAACCGCCGTTATCACTTCATCAATCCAAGCGTGAATCGGAAACACGCTTCTTCTATTATACCCCGCTTTCCGTCCGTTATCAAGGAACATCGGCGATTTCAACCCGCCCCGGGAGAGAAATCATGCGCCAGCTGATAACGGGTGCCCCGCCGGCTGAATCGTCACCGGGCGCCCTGGCCGCAAAAAGGCCGTGGGTCCGGGGAAAAGGGCCGGGACGAGGGGAGCGGCAAATGGCAACGGTTTGCGAACAATCCCCGATTTTGAAACGCATAATTTTTGCGCCAGCCCCGGCTTTGACAAAAGAAGCCGCGCAGCGGGAAACTGCGCGGCTTGTTCGGTATGCCGGTTTTTACTCCGCCGCTTTCAGCATGGCCTCGACGTAGGCCGGCAGGGCGAAGGAGGCGGCGTGGAGTTTGGTGTTGTAGTAGCGGGTGGGGAGGCGCAGGGCTTCCCAGCGGTCCCAGTCCACGCCCTTGACCGGGTGGTACTTCTTCGAGGCGAAGCCGAAGAGCCAGTGGCCGGAAGGGTAGGTGGGGATGTGGACCTGATAGACTCTTGCCAGCGGGAAGGAATGCACGATGCGTTCATGGGCCCGCTGCATCGCCTGGGCGCTGTCGTCGTAGAAGGGGCTCTCGTGCTGGTTCACCATGATGCCGTCGTCCTTCAGCGCCCGGAAGCAGTTGCCGTAAAATTCCCGGGTAAACAGCCCCTCGCCGGGGCCGAAGGGATCGGTGGAGTCCACGATGATGACGTCGTATTCCGCTTCGTGGTGACGGATGTATTTCAGTCCGTCCTCGAAATGGGTGCGGACCCGGGGATCGTCGAGCTTCGAGGCCGTCTGCGGCAAGTATTTCCTGCAGACCTCGACGACTTCCTCATCGATTTCCACGAGGTCGATGCGTTCGACGCCCGGATAGCGGGTGAGCTCCCGCACCGTGCCGCCGTCGCCGCCGCCGATGACCAGGACGCTTTTCGCCGCCGGATGGGCGCAGAGGGGGACGTGGACGATCATCTCGTGGTACATGAACTCGTCTTTCTCCGTCAGCATCGTGTAGCCGTCCAGTACCAGCACCCGGCCGAACTCCATCGACTCGAAGACGTCGATGCGCTGGAATTCCGAATGGCCGCTGTAAAGCTGCCGGTCCACCTTCATGGAGAAGCGGACGTTCTTCGTGTGATTTTCGGTAAACCATAGGTCCATGCTGCGTCAGCCCTTTCCTTCCATTACGTTCAGCCGCTCAATGTCCATGTCTTCGGGGCCGGTCATGGAGCAGCCCTTTTTCCTGGCGTAGCGGATGTATTCGAGGATTTCCGGCGTGATGAGCTCGCCCGGCGCCAGAATCGGGATGCCCGGCGGGTAGCACATCACGAACTCGCTGACGACCTGGCCCGCCGTCTCCGCCAGCGGCAGCGAACGCTTCGGCGCGTAGAAGGCCTCCTGGGGGCCGCAGATGACCTTGGGGTTGATGTACTCGGCTTCCAGCATCCCGGAGCGGTCCTTGCGGTAGTTGCGGCGGATTTCGGACAGCGCCGCCACCAGGCGCTCGATGTCCTTGGGCCGGTCGCCGACGGAGACGTAGGCCAGCAGGTTGGCGATGTCGCCGAACTCCGTCTGGATGTCGTACTCGTCCCGCAGCAGGTCATAGACCTCGATGCCGGCGAGGCCTACCGGGCGCGTGAAGACAGAGAGCTTCGTCACGTCGAAATCGGCGACCGAGTCGCCGTCCACCAGCTCCCGGGCATAGGCGTAATAGTCGCCGATGGCGTTGATTTCGTCCCGGGCGTAGCTGACGAGGCCGATGACCTTCTCGATAATTTCCCGCCCCTGCAGCGCCAGACTGCGCCGCGAGATGTCGAGGCTCACCATCAACAGATAGGAGGCGCTGGTGGTTTGGGTGAGGTTCACGATCTGGTGGACGTAGCCCTCGGAGACGCGGTCGCCCAGAAGAAGCAGCGAACTCTGGGTCAGCGAGCCGCCGGACTTGTGCATGGAGCAGGCCGCCATGTCGGCCCCGGCTTTCATCGCCGCTACCGGCAGGCCGTCGTGAAAGTAGAAATGGGTGCCGTGGGCTTCGTCGGCCAGGAGCAGCATTCCGTGGCGGTGGGCCATGTCGGCGATGGCCCGGAGATTCGAGCAGACGCCGTAATAGGTGGGATTGTTGACAAAGACGGCCTTGGCGTCTGGGTTCTCGCGGATGGCCCGCTCCACTTCACCGAGCTTCATGCCCAGCGAGATGCCCAGCGTCTTGTCCATCTCCGGGTTCACGTAGACCGGCAGCGCCCCGCAGAGGATCATGGCGTTGATGACGCTGCGGTGGACGTTGCGCGGCAGGATGATCTTATCGCCGCGTTTGCAGGCGGTGAGGACCATCGCCTGCACCGCCGAGGTCGTGCCGCCGACCATAAAAAAAGCGTGCGCCGCGCCGAATGCCTCCGCCGCCAGCCGCTCCGCCTCGCGGATCACCGAAACCGGGTGGCAGAGGTTGTCGAGCATCTTCATCGAGTTCACGTCGACGTCGAGGCATCGCTCCCCCAGGAATTCCCGCAGTTCCGGGTTCCCCCGGCCGCGCTTGTGCCCCGGAACGTCAAAGGGCACAAGCCGCTGCCGTTTCATTTTCTCCAGCGCCTCCAGGATCGGGGCGCTGTCCTGCCCATACATCGTCATTCCCCGCCGTACAGCCTCCTTTGCACGCTTTCACCAGGAATCCCGCGGGCCGCGGCTGCCCGCGGGCCGGCTTTCCGAAAATCAAAATACGTTCTGTCCGCTGAAGATTTCGATCATCTCCCGGCGCAGGCTGTCGTTGATGGCCAGCCGCGTCTTCGGCGGGATCTCGTAGATGTCGGTATTGAACAGGTAGTTCTTGAGGTCCAGCTCCTTGATGAGCATTCGCGTGTGGAAGAGATTCGCCTGGTAGATATTGACGTCCATCGCGTCATAGACGTCCAGCGTCTCCGGCTTGATGAAGTCCTGGATCGACGTCATCTTGTGGTCCATGAAGAGCTTCTTGCCGGTGATGTCCCGGGTGAAGCCCCGGACGCGGTAGTCCATGGTGATGATGTCGGAATCGAAGTTGCTGATCAGGTAGTCCAGCGTTTTCAGCGGCGTGATCTCGCCGCAGGTGGCCACGTCGATGTCCACGCGGAAGGTGGCGATGCTGGTGTCGGGGTGGAACTCCGGATAGGTATGCACCGTCACGTGGCTCTTGTCGAGATGGGCCACCACCGCGTCCCGCATGGGCCGGGGCAGCTTCGTGCCCTTCGCCACCGCCGATTCCTCCGCCACCAGCAGCGTCACGCTGGCGCCCTGCGGATCGTAGTCCTGCTTGGCGATGCTCAGGATCTTGGCGCCGATCATCTCGGTAACCCGCGAGAGGATTTTCGTCAGGCGCTCAGAATTGTACTGGGAGTCGATGTACTTGATATAGTCCTGCTGCTCCCGCTGCGTCTTGGCGTAACAAATATCATAGATATTGAAGCTCAGCGATTTTGTCAGATTGTTGAACCCGTACAGCTTCAATTTCTCCTCCATCCTGTCATCACCCTTTCCCCGGACGCGGCCGGACGTTTTCCGTGCTTCTTCACGTTGATAAGATTATACGGGAAACGGCGCGGAAAAGCAAGAAAACTTCGTCGCCCGGCGCGATTTTCTTTCCCGCTCCCGAATCGTCATGAAAAAAGAGCCGCCGTCGTCTGACAGCGGCTCTTTCGGATGTGCGCTTAGAGCTTGAACTTGGCGAGGTTGTTCTGCAGCAACTGGGCCATTTCCGCCAGGGAGTGGCTGGCCTCGGTCATCTCGTGCATCACCGACGCCTGCTCCTGGGTGGCGGCGGAAACCGTCTGGGCGTCGTTGCTCATCGACGCGCCGACTTCCTGGATCCGCTTCACGGCGCGCAGGACGTCCTGGCTGCTCTGGCTCGTCTGGTTGATCTTGTCAATGGAGGACTGGATATGCTCGTTCAGGTTGTTGACCTGCTCGACGATCTGCGAGAAAGCCGTGCCCGCCTGGTTGACCGTCTGCGAGCTCGTCTGCACCGACTCGTTGCTCCGCTGCATAGCCGTGACCGCTTCCTCGGTATCATGCTGGATGCCGCCGATCAGCGACGCGATGTTCTGCGCCGCCTCGCCCGACTGCTCGGCCAGTTTGCGGACTTCCTCGGCGACCACCGCGAAGCCGCGGCCCGCCTCGCCGGCCCGGGCGGCCTCGATGGCGGCGTTCAGTGCCAGGAGGTTCGTCTGCCCGGCGATGTTGGAAATCGCATCGACGATCTGGCCGATCTCCTTCGACCGGTCGCCCAGGGTGCTGACCACTTTCGAGGCTTCCGCCATCTGGCCGGCCATCGTCTGCATGGATTGATTGGCCTCGTCTACGGCGATGCGGCCCTTTTCGGCGCCCTGCTGGCTCTCGTTGGCCGCCTGTTTCATTGCCTGAGCGACCTCGAACAGACCCGTCATCTGGTCGTTCATGCTCTCCGTCTTGATCCCCACATCGTCGAGATGCGTCGTCTGCTCGCCGAGGCCCTCGGCGACGCGGATCATATTGTCGGCCACGTGCTGGACCGTCTTCGCCGCCTCGGCGGAGCTGGCCGTGAGCTCCTGGCTCGACGCCGCCACCTGCTGGGCGGAATCGGAAACGTCGCCCATCAGGGCTTTCAACTGGCGTAAAACGTTATTGCAGGAATCCGACATCATGCCGATTTCGTCCGAGGTCTTGACGTCGAGCTCCTCGCCGGTGAGGTCACCGTGGGAAATCTTGTCAAGCCCTTCCGCCACAATCTCCAGCGGCGCGATAGTCCGGCCGATGGCGAACCAGGCGATGACGCCGATGATGAGCAACAGGACGATGATGGCAATGACGTTGGCGGTGATGAAGGCCTTCTGCACGCCCTCGATGTCCGCCGTCGGGATGCCCATGAACAGCATGCCGATGGTCTTGCCCGAGCCGTCCTTGATAGGCTTGTAGCCGCAGAGGTAATTATTGCCGAGGACGTTGGCGTGACCGGTGAAAGTCTGACCGCCCTTCAGCACTTTCTCGATGATCTCGGCGGATGCCTTCGTCCCCGTGGGACGCTTGCCGCTGGCGTCCTTGAAGGTCGTCGCCACGCGGGTATCGCCGTTGAATACCGTAATGTTATTGCCGCAGATAGGACCAAGGTTGTCCATGAGTTCCATGTTGCCCTCGATCTTCTGGGTGCCCTTGAAAATCGCTCCGTCCTTGATTTCCCACGCTCCAGGGTACCGGGCGTCGAGAATCGCGAAGACCTGATCCAGATCATGCTGGGCCTTCATTCCCAGTGCCGTGTCGAAGCCCGCGTTGGCGTTCCGATAGCTGATGAAGCCGACGAGAAGGCAGGCAATGAGCAATATGAGATTGAACCCAACAACCGCTTTTTGTCGTAAATGCATTTTATCCCAACCTCCCTGTAGAAAATTACCTATTGGGCTAATTATATCAACTAAACAGGTTTTTGTTAACCCCTTTTTTAGAAAAAATGAATGAATTTTAGTCTTATAATTCGCGTGAGCTTTTTTGGGACTTTATTCCCGACGGTCACATAGCGGAAAAGCGGACAAATCCGCGAGCCGCAAGGACGCGATGCGCCGGTCAAAGCGAGGTCAGCCCCAGACGGAGCGCATGATTTCCTTGTAAGATTCGTTCAAGTGCTGGATGATGACGTCGAACATGGCGTACACCATCGAGCCGGTGTCCTCCCCTTCGTCGGAGAGCAGGCAAACGTCCAGCACCAGCGCGCCGGTGTCGTCCACGTAATACTTGAAGGCCTTGAACTGCTTGTTGTAGCCGTTGATGAGCCGCAGCACCGCCGTTTCGTTCTCCTCCGACGGCAGCTTGGGCGCGATGAGCACCCGCAGCAATCCGTAAACGCTGGTATCGAAGAGCAGCAGCGTGGGCAGCTTGTTGCCGTTGATGTCGATCTGGGATCGGAACAGCACCGTGTCCCACTTGTCCTTTGTCTCCTCCACCTGGAAGGCGTTTCTGATCTCCCGTTCGTCGAGGAACGCCTGGAATTTCTCCGCTTTCTTGTTCACTTGCCGATGCCTCCCGCGGGAACGAACCGGGGTTTTCCGGAAGTTCCCTGATTTTTCCCTTCATTATAGCCGAAACGACGGGAAAAGAAAAGAGTGAAGGCGTTTTTTTGATGCAACCGGGTTCCGGGGCAATGAAAAACGCCGCTGGTGCCATCGCGGCCCCAACGGCGTTTTTGCCATGCGCTAAAACGAAGCGTGCAGCAGGAAGTGGAGGCGGGTGGTGCTGACGCGTTCGCCGGCGATGCGCCGCTCCAGTGGGAACCCCAGCGTCAGCGTGGCGTGGATGTCCCGCGTGTTGTAAGACAGGCCGAGACCGGTGCCCAGCATCATCGTCTCCCGGGACGGGGCGCTGTCGCCGTAAACGCGGCCGTAGTCCACGAAGGTGAAGGCGGAAAACCGGCCGTCCTTCGAGAGGGGTACCTGGTATTCCAGACCGGCGGCCAGACCGTGGTCGCCGGAGATCAGGGCGTTCCTGTAACCGCGGACGCTGGCCTCGCCGCCGATGTAAAAGCGCTCCAGCGACGCCAGCCTTTCCTCACCGGAGATCTGGCCGCTGAGTCGCGCTTTCAGCATTTGCCCGTGGGCATAGCGTTTGCGGTAGATCGCCTGCAGGCGGTACTTGGCGTAGTGCTGGTGGCCGTGGGCCAGGGTGGAGGCGCTGCCGAGGACGGCCTCGTGGCGGTGGTAGAGCAGGCTGCTGTCCCCGTAATGGGCAAAGGAGATATGCGGCGTGAAGCGGTTGTACCGGCTCCGCAATACCTGAGCGCGCGTGCCGAGGCGCGGCAGATGGTCCATGTCACTGTTCTGCCGGGTGAAGTCATAGGCGAGGCCGATTTCGATGCGCCGGTCCCGGTCGGCCGCCAAGGGATAGCGCAGGTCCAGCCCCGCTGACCAGGAGAAGCCGTGGTTGCCGAAAGCGCGTCCCTTTTTGCCGATGACTTCGCTGGCGCTGGTGAGGTAGGAGAGGTCAAGGACGGCGCCGCTCTTGCCCAGGGGCGCGCTGTAGAAGGTGTTGATGGCGTTGCTGCCCTTCGAGTGCATATAGAGTGTCGACAGGCGGTCAAGGCGGCCGGTGAGGTCGCGGTTCGTGTAGAAGATGCCTTCACGCCAGATCCCCGTGGCGTCGAAGCCGTCGTTGTCCACGTGAACGCTGAATTGCTGCGTTGGCGGCGGTCCCTGCGTCGGCCGTTTGCCTGCCGGGGGCGCGGGCAGCGTTCCGCCAGGCTGTCCCGCGGGCGGGGCGCCCGGGGGGCGACGGCGCCTGGCCTGATCCGCCATCATCTGCTCCCAGACACGTACCCAATCCATCACTTCACGGGCGCGAACGATCTGGAGCCCCGCTTTCTCCGAAGCGTCGGTACTCTGGATGGCAGCTTCCGTCAGCGACCGGACCATCGGCGGCGGAAAAGACGGGGCCGCCCGGGCAGCCCCGTTCAATGCCAGCAGCGCCAGAAAGAGCGATAATCTGAAAATCCGTTGCCCGTTCTTTTTCATTCCCGTCTCATTCCTTTGCCATTCACGCTGTGTACCGTACAGGAAAGGTCTGGCGAAAAATCAGAGATCCTCGTTGTGAATCGCGAAGAAGGAACGCGGATGACCGCAGACAGGACATTCCTGCGGGGCTTCCACCGACTCCGCCACGAAGCCGCAGTTGCCGCACATCCAGAGCCGCTTCTCACCGCGCTTGAACAGCTTGTCGTTCTCCACGTTCGCCAGCAGCAGGCGGTACTGCTTCTCGTGGCGCTTCTCGATTTCCGCCACCCGGTCGAACAGGAAGGCGATGGCCTCGAAGCCCTCTTCCCGGGCCTTCTTGGCGAAAGACGGGTACATGCTGGTCCACTCGTCGTTCTCTCCCTCGGCCGCCATCTTCAGGTGCTCGGCCGTCGTCTTCTTGAGGTCGCCCAGAAGCCAGAACCAGATCTTCGCGTGGGCCCGCTCCTGCGCCGCTGTCTCGTCAAGGACCTCGGCAATCCGGCGGGACATCTTCGGGTCCTTCTCCGCCTCCCGCGCGAACAGGGTGTACTTCACATGGGCCTGGGATTCGCCGGCGAACGCCGCCTTGATGTTCTTCTCCGTTTCCGTGCCGGCCAGCCGCTTCATCTCTTCCATCACTTTGTTTTCGTCCATCGTTTTCTGCCTCCTCGTCATGTTTTTTCCGGGCGCCGTTTTCCGGTCGGCGCCCCTTCTTTCTTTATGATAGCATATCTGCGGGAAGGGTTTCAATACCGCCCCGGGAAAATAAAAAAAGCCCTGAGGAAAAACCTCAAGGCTTGATTCGCGGTGGTGGAGACGAGGGGGATCGAACCCCTGACCTCCTGCATGCCATGCAGGCGCTCTCCCAGCTGAGCTACGCCCCCGCAATATGCCCGGCGTCACAGCCCGGCAAAAAATAGTATAGCGCGGTTGCGTGAATAATGCAAGCATTTTTTGAAAAAAAGGGCAAAAAACCGTCCGAAGCATATCGCCGCTGCCAATCGGAACGTCAGATATACTTCTTCACGAAGTTCTCGACTTCGGTGCGGTGCTCGTGGATGAACTGGGGATCATCGCCGATCAGCGTCCTGGCCCACTCGGTCAGCGGCTGGTCACCCTCTGCCGGCGCGATGGTCGGGTTGGCGGAGTAGGTGCCCATATCCTGACGCCAGGGGAGGAAACCCTCCTCCGTCAGCAGGTATTCGATGAAGAGCCTGGCCGCCGCCGGATGCTTGGCGCCGCTGACCATCAGCACGAACTCGGGGTAGTAGAACCCGGCAAAGGGCTGCACGTTGTCCACGACGCCCACGGCGAGGTCCTTCGTCTTGGCGTAGCGGATCTTCGAGTAGTTGAGGAGGCCGGTGCCGCGCTGGCCCTGGCCCCTGACGCCGATGGACTGGAGCATCGAGGTGTCGCTGGAGCCCATCATGACGCCGTTGGAGAACACCATCCGTATCCACTCGTAACCGGCGTTCGGCGTCGTCAGCTCGAGTTTCTTGTGGTAGCGATCCTCGTAGGCTTGCGCCAGCTTCTCCGCCACGTCCGGCTTCGTCAGCATTGTCAGGAAATCGGCGTTGACGCCTTCCTGCAACGGACTCTTGAACAGGAACCGGCCCTTCCATTCCGGCTCGGTGAGCTGCCAGAGATTCGTGAGCGGCGGGGCGTCGTGAAAGGTTTCGTCGTTATAGACGAATACCTTGTTCATATAGGCGAAGACCATTGGCCGCTGGCCCTCCGGCGGAACGACGTCCAGCATGGGAGCCGGCACGTAGTTCTGCACGAAGCCGTTGGCCAACAAATCGCCCCAGACGCGGCCGGAGTCCTGGCAGATGACGACGTCCGCCCGGGGTGTCTTGGCGCGGGCTTCGTTGGCGACCCGGTCAATGAGCTCTATGTCCTTCAGCCGGGCGGTTTCTACATGAATGCCGTATTTCTTTTCGAAGCCTTCGGCAGCCTTGGAGATGCGGCTGGTGATGGAATAGACCACCAGCTTCCCTTCCTTCTGCGCTTCCGGAATCAGGGTCTCGCCCTTTTCGCTCTTGACTTGTTGGATGACGTCCAGGCGTCCCCGATTCTCCGGGGCTTCCGCTGTTTTTTTGCCGCTCTCTCCGCCACCGCAGCCGGCGATGGCGAGCGCCGTAAGCCCGGCCAGGAGCAGGGCGGCCGCTTTCTTTTTCCACATGATGGTTCTCCTGTTTCCGGCGCTTTTCTCGAAAAAGGATGGGCGCCTGTCGTTTTCCTGCCTGCTTTTTGATTTCATCGCCGCCGTCCCGCGCAAGGGAAGAATCCCTGCCGGAACCGCCCGGAGAACGGTGAAAGCGCCGCCCGGCCGCCGGCCAAAGCCGGAAACGGAGCGGCGCTGCCGTATGCGTTCCGGCTACAGCGCTTCGCGGTGGCCGTACATTTTCTCGTAGTATTGCTGGTAGTCGCCGCTGATGATGTGTTCCCACCAGGGGCGGTGGGCCAGATACCATTCGATCGTTCGCTGGATGCCGTCCTCGAATTTCGTCGCCGGCGTCCAGCCGAGAGCGGTCTGGATTTTCGCCGGGTCAATGGCGTAGCGCCGGTCATGGCCCTTGCGGTCGGTGACGTGCTCGATGAGGCTCTCCGGCTTGCCCAGGGCTTTCAGGATGATCTTCACCACGTCGATGTTGCGGCGCTCGTTGTGGCCGCCGATGTTGAAGACGTCGCCGGGTTTGCCCTGCCGCAGGATGAGGTCGATGGCGGCGCAGTGGTCCTCGACGTAGAGCCAGTCCCGGACGTTCTCGCCGGCACCGTAAACCGGCAGCTTCTTGTCCGCCAGGGCGTTCACGATCATCAGCGGGATGAGCTTTTCTGGGAAGTGGTAGGGACCGTAGTTGTTCGAGCAGCGGGAGATGCTGGCGGGCAGGCCGTAGGTGCGATGATAGGCCATGACCAGGAGGTCCGCCGAGGCCTTCGAGGCGGAGTAGGGGCTGGAGGTATGGAGCGGCGTGTCCTCGGTAAAGAAGAGGTCGGGCCGGTCCAGCGGCAGGTCACCGTAAACCTCGTCGGTGGAGACCTGATGATAGCGGGTGATGCCGTACTTGCGGCAGGCGTCCATCAGGACGCCGGTGCCCAGAACGTTGGTGCGCAGGAAGATGTCCGGCTGCTCGATGGAACGGTCCACATGGCTTTCCGCGGCGAAGTTCACCACGATGTCGGGTTTCTCGTGTTCAAACAGCGATTCCACCGCCGCCCGGTCGGCGATGTCGCCGCGGATGAATTTGAAATTCGGGTTCTGCTGCGCCTCGGCCAATGTCTCAAGGTTGCCGGCGTAGGTCAGGGCGTCGTAACAGAGGACGGTGTCCTCCGGGTGGTGCGCCAGCTCGTAATAGACGAAGTTGCCGCCGATGAAGCCGGCGCCGCCGGTCACAACGATTTTCATCAACGCATCTCCTCATAGGTGAAGTTCAGCTCGGTGCGCTCGGAGAGCAGCGGCGCGTTCCGATCCTTGTCGGAGAGCGAGACCGGCTCCATGCCCCAGTCCACGCCGATGGCCGGGTCGTCCCAGCGGATGTTGCCGTCGCACTCCGGGGCGTAGTAGTTGTCAGCCTTGTACTGGACCTCCACGTCGTCGGTCAGGGTGATGAAGCCGTGGGCAAAGCCGCGGGGAATGAAGAGCTGCTTCTTGTTGTCGGCGGAGAGTTTCACGCCCACCCATTGCGCGTACTGCGGCGAGCCCCGGCGGATGTCCACCGCCACGTCGAAAATCTCGCCCCGGGTGCAGCGGAGCAGCTTGGCCTGGCACATGGGATTGAGCTGGTAGTGCAGCCCCCGCAGCGTGCCTTTCTGGGCCGAGAAGGACTGGTTGTCCTGCACGAAATCGACGCGGATGCCGCCCGCTTCGAGCTTCTTCTTCGACCAGCTCTCCATGAACCAGCCCCGGGCGTCGCCGAAGACCTGCGGGGTGACGACGTAAACGCCTTTGAGTTTCGTCTCCTGGATATCCAAAATTATCGCTCCCTGTCTGTATTCTCTGCGTTTTATTTCCGTTCTTCCACGAGCTGCAGCAGGTATTGCCCGTATTCGTTCTTCTTCAGCGGCTCCGCCAACTTTTGGAGTTGGGCCGCGTCGATGAGGCCCTGCCGGTAGGCAATTTCCTCGATGCAGGAAATCTTGAGCCCCTGCCGGGCCTGAATCGTCTGCACGAAGGCCGCCGCCTGGAGCAGCGACTCGTGGGTGCCGGTGTCGAGCCAGGCGTAACCGCGGCGCATCTTCTCCACCCGCAGCTTGCCCGCCGCCAGATAGGCCCGGTTCACGTCGGTGATCTCCAGCTCGCCCCGGGGCGAGGGCTTCACGTCCTTGGCGATGGCCACGATGTCCTTGTCGTAGAAATAGAGGCCGGTGACGGCGTAGTTCGAGCGCGGCTTTGCCGGCTTTTCCTCCAGTGACAGGGCCTGCCCGTCGGCGTCAAACTCCACTACGCCGTATCGCTCCGGATCCCGCACGTAGTAGGCGAAGACCGTAGCCCCGTCGTCCTGGGCCGCCGCCCGTTTCGTCGCCCCCGGCAGCGCCGCGCCGTAGAAGATGTTGTCCCCCAGCACCAGCGCGCAGCCCTCGCCGCCGATGAAGTCCTCGCCGATCAGGAAGGCCTGCGCCAGCCCGTCGGGACTTGGCTGCACCGCGTAGGAAATGGAAATGCCCCATTGGCTGCCGTCCTCCAGTAAGGCCCGGAAATTCCCGATGTCGTGGGGTGTCGTGATGACCAGGATGTCGTCGATGCCGGACAACATCAGCGTGGACAGCGGATAATAGATCATGGGCTTGTCGTAGATCGGCATGAGCTGCTTCGAGACGACCTTCGTCAGGGGGTAAAGCCGCGTGCCGGAGCCGCCCGCCAGGATGATGCCTTTCTTTATCATGTGTTCACCTGCTTGTTTCAGAACATTTTGTGGCGCCAGAGGACGTAGGCCGAGCCGCCGGCAATCAGTACGGAAATGACCGCCAGATACAGGAAAGCGCTTCCCTGCTCGGCCCAGGGCACGGGCACGTTCATGCCGAAAAAGCTCGAGATCAGCGTGGGAATCGCCAGGATGATGGTCATGGCCGCCAGGAATTTCATGACCAGGTTCTGGTTGTTGGAGATGATGGAGGCGAAGGTGTCGGACGTGCGGGCCAGGATCTGGCTGTACATCTCCACCATTTCCCGGGCCTGCTTGTTCTCGATGATGACGTCCTCCAGCAGATCCTCGTCCTCTTCGTAAATCTTGATGATGGAATTCGTGTTCTGGCTGTTGCGGAAGCGCATCAGCCGGTCCAGCACGGCGCCGTCGGACCGCAGGGCAGCGTTGAAATACGTCAGGCCCTTCTGCAGTTCCAGCAGGCGCAGGATATCGTCGTTCTCCATGGTATCGCGCAGCGTGTGCTCGATCTCGTCGGAGAGCTTGCTGATCTGGCGCAGGTATTTCAGGTAGAACGTCGCCGATTTGTAGAGGATCTGGAACAGCAGCCGCGTCTTCTTAAAGGTGCGGAACGTCCGCGCCGTCGCTTCGCTGAACTCCGCCAGCACCGGCGTTTCCTCCAGGCAGACGGTGATGAAGTAGTCCGGTGTCAGGATGATGCCCAGCGGCAGCGTGTCATAGCTGCCGGGGTTCCGTATCACCGGCACGTTGGTCAGGACCAGCACCGCGTTGTCCTCCACGTCGGTATGGGACCGCTCCTCGTCGTCGAGGGCGGCCCGCAGGAAATCAGGCTCAACCGACGTGAGATCGCCCACGACTTTCAGCTCGTAAGGGGTCGGGTCGATGATGCTGATCCAGGCGCCTTTCTCCAGCGTTTTCAGGCTCAGTTCCTGAAGTGGGCCGCTTTCATGCGACTTGAAAATCTTCAGCATGGTGAAAGCTCCTTTCGGACAGGGAACCTCCACCCGCGGGCGGCTGCAAAACGCGCGAAGTCAGCGGCTTCCGGCGCCGCCATGGCGCAGAGAGCCGCGGCACGAAAGAGCCGGCAGGCACACGAATGGCGTTCCCCGATATGGTTTTCCGGGACAGGATCTGCATGAACTAGGGTGATCGCCTTCCATTGTTCCTCACCAGCCTTTCTCGAAGATACAGAAATGAAAACACGGGTTGCCGGGGCATTGTATATCTGCCCCAACAAATAATATTACCCCATTCGCGGGGAGTCGTCAATGAGAAGGGACGGAAAACCCGGGAACTTTTTGGAAAATGCCCCTGGATTTACAATCTGAGGTGAATCATTCAAAGTCGTTGCCCCTGGCTTGACAATTCGCCCCCCAAAAAAAAGAATCCCGCCCGGAAAGGGCAGGATCCTTTTTTGATACGACCGCAGGCGAAGGTGCCGTCATTTCAGGAAGCCGTTGATGATCTGCTCCTCCGCTTCCTTTTCCGTGAGCCCCAGCGTCATCAGCTTGATGAGCTGGTCGCCGGCAATCTTGCCGATGGCGGCTTCGTGGACCAGTTCGGCGTCCACATGGTTCGCCTCCAGCGACGGCACCGCCAGGATATTCCCCCGGTCCATGATGATGGAGTCGCATTCCGTGTGGCCGTGGCAGGGGGCGTTGCCGGCGATGCGGGCGTCGAACTTCTGGAACGAGGTGTCCCGGGCCACCGAGCGGGAGACCACGTCGGCGCTGGCGCCTTCACCGTCCAGCGTCACCCGGTAGCCGCTCAGGGCTTTCTGCTGCCCGTGTGTCATGAGCCGCTCCCGCACCACGAGCCGCGCTCCGGCTTTGAGGCTGGCCCTCGTCATGCGCTCGGTGGAATCCACGCCCTTGATCTGGACCATTTCCATTTCCATCGAGCTGTCCTCGGCCATCGTGACCTCCGTCACCGGATTCAGGATGCGCTTGCCGTCGCCGTCGCCGGAGCCGTAATGTTTCTCCACGTATTTGACTTTAGCGCCCTTTTCGAGGAAAAAGCGGTGGATGCCGTCGTGCTCTGAGTCCTGGGTGCCGCAGTTGTCGATGCCGCAGCCGGCCACGATGACGACGTCCGCCCCGGCGCCGACGTAGAAATCGTTATAGACGGTTTCCTTGATGCCGCTGGCGCTCAGCACCACCGGGATGTGGACGCTCTCGTTTTTCGTGCCCGGCTTGATGGTGATGTCGATGCCGCTGCCGTCCGCCTTGCTCTGGATGTCGATGTTGGCGGTGGTGTTGCGCCCGGCCAGCTGGCTGTTGGCCCGGAAGTTGTAAGCGCCGGTGGGCACTTCATGGAGCCCGGCGACCTCGGCGATGAGCCGTTTCTGAATGGCGTCCATTTTCATGGCGTTCCCTCCTCGTGCAGCCGCCGGCATGCCGGCGCCGTCGCATCCGTCCCGATGATGCCGGCGAGGATGTCCTTCGCCGGGCCCTTTTTCTCAATGCGTCCGTCCGTCAGCACGATGATCTCGTCGGCGAGGGACAGGATGCGCTCCTGATGGGAGATGATGAGGATGGAGCTGTCCTTGATGTCCTCCCGCATTTTGGCGAAGATGCGACTGAGATTCTGGAAGCTCCAGAGGTCGATGCCGGCCTCCGGCTCGTCGAACAATGTCAGCTTCGCCTGCCGGGCCATGACGGTGGCGATTTCGATACGCTTGAGCTCGCCGCCGGACAGGGAGGCATTCACTTCGCGGTCGATGTAATCCTTGGCGCAGAGCCCAACCTCAAAGAGGTATTCGCAGGCCTCGTTGGCCGAGAGGTTCCGGCCGGTGGCGAGGCGCAGGAGGTCCAGGACGCCGAGCCCTTTGAAGCGTACCGGCTGCTGAAAAGCGAAGGCGATGCCCAGTTTCGCCCGCTCGGTGATGCTCTTTTCCGTGATGTCCTCGCCGTCGAGGAGAATCCGGCCCGCCGTCGGCGTCTCGATGCCGGCGATGATTCGGGCCAGCGTCGATTTGCCGCTGCCGTTGGGCCCGGTGATGACGACAAATTTCCGGTCGTCCACGGCGAGATTGATGTCCCGCAGGATTTCGACCGTCTTGCCTTCCTCGGTGATGGAGAATGAGATATGCTCAAGTTCCAGCATGGGGTTCTTCCTTTCCTGTTGGTTTCCGGTTGTGATGATTGCCGGTCGGTGGCCGGCGGAGCCCCCCGCACCGGCAAAAAGACGGCCGCCGGGTGCGTCCGGCCCTCCGGAGAGGCCGGGACATTTCCGGCGGCAGAACAGGCGCCATCAGCCGGCGCTTTCCAGGATGTAGATTTCCAGCTCCTGGCGGCCGAATTCCAGCGCTTCCTCGTGGGTATCGAAGGCCACGTCGATGCGGTTGCCGATGATGGCCCCCCCGATGTCCTCCGCTACCGCTTCCCCGTAGCCCGGGATATAGACGCGGCTGCCGATGGGGATGAAGGACGGATCGACGGCGATGACGCCGTGGCGTACCGGCGTGCCGCTGGCGGTGGTGGGGCCGTTGCCGGGATCGAAGGCGCTGTAACCGGTGGCCTCCACGAAGACCGCCTCGCCTTCATGGGGCCCGGGCGGAGAATTCTCTGATGACGCCTCCGCAGCCTCGGAAGCCGATGACGTCCGCGGCGGCAACGAAACCTTCGATGACGCCGGCGGCGCCTCCTTCGAGGGCGGCTTCCTCTCCTTGCTGTTCTTACAGAGGGCGGCGTAGGTCTGGTCGCCGCAGATGCCGTCCACCACGAGCTTATGGTCCTTCTGGAAATGACGGATCGCCGCTACCGTTTGCCGGCCGCAAACGCCGTCCGCGTTCCCCTTCAGATATCCCTGGTCGATCAGCATCAGCTGCACCTTGCGTACGCTCTCGCCGCGCATCCCGCTCTTCGCCAGGATGCCCGCCGCCAGCGCCGCGGTGCCGAATGCCAGCAGCAGCGCCAAAATCGCCAGCGTCCTGCCGATCCGTTTCGCATTCATCGCCGTCACCCCGCAGTCTGTTGTTGTCCGGCGGCGGAGGGCGCTTCCTCCGGCCGCGCTTTTCTCTATATTATACCTTACAACCGGCTCGGCGTCAAAATCCCGCAAAAAAACAGGCTCCTCTGCCGAAGAGCCTGTTTTTGCCCTTTATTCCGCCATGATCTCGTCCCAGTTGATGCCCAGGATTTTCTCCATCAACTCTTCCTCGGTCGTGGCTTCCAGCCTGACGCGCCAGGACGGTTCCTCGTCCTCGTCTTTATCCTTCTCTTTGTCCGGCTTTTCCGCCGCCTCCTTTTCCTCCGCCTTCTTCTCTCTGGCGGCTTCGAGGCGCTCCTTTTGCTTCTCCGACAGCTTTTCCAACTCGGCGAAGAGCTTCATGTTCCCCTGGTCGTCGAAGGCGATGGCGATGTGCCGGAACCGGACGTCGTCGCCCAGCTTTTCCTCGAGGCGCTTCGTCATATCGACGGCGTCGTTGACCTTCTTCATGACCTCGTCGGAGTGGGCCTCGTCGTCGGCCATCTTCTCCAGTTCGTCCCGGGTCAGGATGACGGAATACTCCTTGGTGCTGTTCTTCGTCAGCGACTCGGGATCGTCGATGGACTCGGCCACGATGAAATCGAAATCGCCGTACTTCTCGCGCAGTTTCGCCAGATGGGCCTGGGCCTTCGGCGACAGTTTCTCCTCGCTGGACTTCATGCCGTCCTCGGCCTCGCTGGCCGCCTGGGTCCGCTGCCGCGCCAGCGCCGCCAGCCCCTCGCTGGACAGCTCCACGCTGCTCGCGGATTGCGCGAAGGAATCCTTCTCCTTCGCTGCTTTGGCGTCCTTCTTGCCGGCGGCGGGAGCCGTTTTGCCCGTCTGCCCCGCGTTGCCGAACAGGAAGTTATAGTTGTTGTTGATTGTGTTGCCCATGATCGTATCCTCCTTTGAATGGTCGTTGAAATCCTTTTCCAACGGATTGTGGACAATCCCGCTTATCTATATATCGTATTTTTGGCGGAAAACTTAATCGAACCTCTATGCGAAAATGAGAAAAAATTCTGCCTCCGGCAGACGGAAAAGCGTTTCTTCCCGGAAGGATTTTCTCCGCCGGGAGAGAAATACTATTTTGGCAATTTGTTGTGGGGCTATCCGGCCCCCGGGGAAAGGAGCGTATGGATCATGCGGGTGAGACGACTGGCGGCGGGGCTGATTCTGGGAATTTGGCTGACTGCCGTCGCGGCGGTCGCTTCGGCGGCGGCCATCGAGGCGGTGGGGAAGCATACCTTTCTCTATCTGGACAAGAAGGAAGTCTGGCTGACCGAGGACGTACGCGCCGTGGACAAGAAGGACGGCACGATGTTCCTCTACGACCGGAACGGTACGCAGAAGATGGGCTTCAGGAACGTGGACGACGCCAGGGGGTTCGTGGGCTTCTACATACGGGAGCTGAAGGTCGAGGGGGAGGATGCCATCCGCTTCTGGGAAATCTTCGCCACCGTGGGCGCCCATGACAAGAACTGCGGGTACTGGCTGATTGCCGAGGAAAACGGCCAGTGGCGCTTCGAGTTCACGATCGAGGATCTTGTTGCCTTCGGCTACACGCCGCTGGAATGGCATCTGCTGCGGTCGAATGTCACCGACGGCCGGTATATCCTGACCAGCAGCTACGAGTATTTGCCGGAGGGCGCGCAGTTCGGATATGAGCGCAAGTTCGCCGAGGATTGGAAGGCGGAGCTGGTCTGGAGCGAAAAGACGCGGTCGTTCCTCATCAACCCGCTGCCGCTGGGCTGAACCGGCCGGCCGGAAAAACTGCCGAAAAAAGAAATACGGACAACGAAAGCCGCCGGCCTTTTCCCGCGAAAGGGGAAAAGACCGGCGGTTTTTCATTGTCCGTCGTTTCCGTTTTCCGCTTTGATGGTTTCCAGGAGTTTCCGGTCACTTTCGGAGAGCGGCGCCCGCGCCAAAAGCTCGGGCCGCCGCTGCCAGGTGCGGCGCAGGGCTTCCTGCCGCCGCCAGGCGTCGATTTTCGCGTGGTCGCCGGAGATCAGCACCTCGGGCACGGGAATCCCTTGATATTCCCGGGGTCGGGTGTACTGCGGGAAACCCAGGATGCCATCGTAGAAGGAATCCGTGGGCGCCGACTCCTCCGATCCCAGGACGCCGGGGAGCATCCGGGAGACGGCGTCCGTCACCACCATTGCCGGCAACTCGCCCCCCGTCAGCACGTAGTCGCCGATGGAAAGTTCCTCGTCGGCCAGGGTGGCGGCGATACGATCATCGAAACCCTCATAGTGGCCGCAGAGGAAAATGAGCTGCTCGTAATCGGCCAGCGTCTTCGCCCGGTCCTGGTTGAAAACGGCGCCGCCGGGACCGAGCAGGATAACCCGGCGCTTCGTGAAGCGGGTATTGCGCCGGATGTACGCCAGCGCCCGGGCGAAGGGCTCCGGCTTCAATACCATGCCGCTGCCGCCGCCGAAAGGGGCGTCGTCCACCTGCTTGTGGCGGTCATAGGCGAACTGGCGCGGGTTCAGGATATGGATGTCGAGAAGCCCCGCCGCCACCGCCCGCTTGGTGATGCTGTCGCCGAAGGGACCGGCGAACATGGCCGGGAACAGCGAGATGATGTCAATCCGCATTTTCGTCCCACACTTCCGGCAGCGCCACTACCATCCGGCCTCCGGCCAGGTCGATTTCCCGCACCACCGATTTCAGCGCCGGCACCAGCGTCTGGGCCGCCTGCCCCTTTTTCGACACGACGTATACGTCGTTGCTTCCGGTCTGGATTACCTCGGTGACGGTCCCGAGGTCCTGCCCTGCCTCGTCCGACACGGCCAGGCCGATGATGTCGAAGGTGTAATACTCCCCTTCCGCCAACGGCACCGCCTCGGCGCGGTCCACCGAGAGAAAGCGTCCGGTGAGCGCCGCCGCCTTCTCCCGGGAATCGAAGCCCGCAAAGCGCAGGAGAATCTTCTCGTTCTGGTAGCGAACGCCTGTGATCGGTAATAAATCCTCGCCAACGTAAACGCGCTCCATGCCCTGAAAACGCTCGGGGTAATCCGTCAGTGGGAAGATCCGGAGCTCGCCGCGGACGCCGTGAGGTGCCCCGGCACGGCCGATGACGACGCGGTCCTTAGCTGCGGATGGCGATGATTTTGTCATCTTCCACCAGCACCTCGACGTTCATGACCTCGCGCATATTGTCGCCGATTTTGACCTCCACCAGGCGCTCGAGCTGGCCCTGCACGATCTCGGCGCCCTCGGCCAGCTTCCTGGCGTCAGCCAGTTTCTGATCGCACTCCTCGATGAAATCGGCCCGTTTCTGCTTTTCGACGCCGAAGTGCTGGCGGATCATCTGGAGCCGCTGCAGGTCGCCCTGGGCCTGCTCGGAGATGACGCGCTTTTCCTCCAGGTCGATCTGCTGCAGTTCAAGATCCGCCTGCTGGCGGTTTTGCGTCAGCTCGTCGATGATGCGCTTGCGCAGCTTTTCCGTCAGCTTCGCTTTGATGGTGACAGGTACTTTGATCGTAAGGCTGTCCATTCCGGTTCCTCCCTTTTCGGATGATTCCAATAATGCGGCGGCGCGGGCACGAAATCCAAGCGCCCTTACGCCCTGCGGGCCTGGCTCGCTAAGATTTCACAGCGGCGGTGGCGCACTAACATCGCGCTTCGCCTTCGGCTCGCGTTCTGTAAGTGCGCTGCGCGTGCATGAATTCTAAGCTCCCCTTCGCCCTGCGGGCTCGGCTCGCTAAGAATTCATAGCAAAATGCGGCAGGCCGTCTTGCGAACCGGCATGCCGCAGCTTTCAGATGATCTCTACCGTGACCTTTTTGTTCTCGCGGGTTGCGGCTGCCTTGACGACCGTGCGGATCGCCTTGGCGATGCGGCCCTGCTTGCCGATGACTTTGCCCATGTCCTCCTGGGTCACGTGCAACTCGTACACGATTGCGCCGCCGTCGTTTTTTTCCTCCACGACGACCTCGCCCGGGTGATCGACGAGCGATTTCGCGATGATCTCGACAATCTCTTTCATGTGGCTCTCCTCTTATACGAGTCCCTGTCAGGATGTTTGATCCTTACAGGGACTGCATGAGACGGCATTTGCGCCAACGGCGCAAATGTAACGTGCGCAGCACGCTTCTCCGGGATTTGAATAGCAAATCGCAGAGAAGGATTACTTCTTCGACCGTTTCAGGGCGTCGAACTTGGCCATGATCCCCTGCTTGCGGAGCAGCGAGCGGACGGTGTCCGTGGGCTGCGCGCCCTTCTGCATCCAGTCGAGGACCTTTTCCTCATTGACGTTGATGATTGCCGGGTCCTTCGTGGAATCGTAGTTGCCGACGATCTCGATGAAGCGGCCGTCACGCGGCGCGCGGGCATCCGCGACGACGATGCGGTAGAAGGGATGCTTCTTTTCGCCCATGCGGTTCAAACGAATCTTGACTGCCATGAAATTCACCTCCTTGAAAAGGACTTTCTATAGGAAAAATGAAAAATGCGGTTTGATTCTCAGCCCTTGAAGAACGGCAGCTTGAAGCGGGAGAGCCCCATCGGGCCCTTCTGGAATTTCTTCAACTGCTTCATCATCTTCTTCATCTCGCCAAACTGCTTCAGGAGTTTGTTGACGTCCTGAACCCGCGTGCCGCTGCCTTTGGCGATGCGCTTGCGGCGGCTGCCGTTGATGATGCTGGTGTCGGCCCGCTCCGCCGGCGTCATGGCGCGGATGATGGCTTCGACGTGCAGGATTTCCTTGCCGTTGAGGTCGAAGTCCACGCCGTCGAGCTGTTTCTTCACGTTCCCCATGCCGGGGATCATGCCCAGGATCTGTTCCAGGGAGCCCATCTTGCGCACCTGCTGGAGCTGGGCGAGGAAGTCGTCGAGCGTGAACGCGTCCTTGCGGAGCTTCTTCTCAATTTTTTTGGCTTCTTCGACGTCATAGACCGTCTGCGCTTTCTCGATGAGGGAAAGCACGTCGCCCATGCCGAGGATGCGCGAG
>JAEEGL010100631.1_pt1 | contig 24107 bp, 17 predicted proteins | sample 9134231 | NCBI WGS metagenome assembly JAEEGL01 (sample SAMN16246548, study PRJNA631951) | gut metagenome | biome: gut microbiome; feature: rumen; material: fiber-attached | host: Bos | place: Iran: Karaj | collected 2018-10
AAGGACGCGCTGATTATCGTTGTTTGTAATGTCATCGGAGTTCCTTTAACCGCTTTTATGTCTGCTTATGCTTTTACAAAGATTAAATTTAAATTTAGAAAGATCATCTTTACTGTGGCCTTAGGCACCATTATGATTCCGGGCATATTATTGATGATTCCTGTTTATCAAATCTTCTGGAAGATGGGTTGGACTAATACCATTTTACCTTTAACAATTCCATGTTTCTTTGGAGGTGGAATTCTTAATATCTTCATGATTATGCAATTTATTAGGTCAATTCCCAAAGAAATCGATGAAGCAGCTATTCTTGATGGGGCTAATTTACCCACCAGAATGTTCGGTTTAACTCTTCCCTTAATTAAACCCATCATCATTTATTTAATGGTTACTTGTTTCTTTGGCGCCTGGAATGATTTTGCGGGTCCATTAATGTATATTAAGAGTACCGCTCCTGAATCATTCACATTGAACTTATATATTTACTATGAATACTTATCAGAAACCTCATTAGTGACCATGAGACCTAATGTACAAATGGTCTTTGGTGTCTTAATGATGATTCCGATGTTTGTCATATTTGTTATTTTCCAAAAACACTTGGTGGCCGGTCTTACTTTCGGTGCCGTCAAGGAATAAAAGAAAGGGGTTTTACTATGAAAAACAAAAAAATAATGGCCTTGATTATGTTCGGTTCCATGGCTTTATTAACGGCCTCTCCTTTATTTATGAATCCACCAGAAGCAAAGCAAGTTAAGGCCTTAAATGAAAAAGATTTATCGGAAATTATTTCTTTTTCACAAGCCAATTTTTTACAAAACTATATTGGTGATTATTTTGTTGATTTTACCTTAAGTGAGAAAATCTTCCCAACAAATAACTATATTAATGACCATTTAAATTCTTTCTTAGATGAAAATGGAACCCCCATTAATTTAGCTAATGGAATAGTTATTAATAATCAAACCCTTAATTATTGGATTAATTATTCTAATTCTCGATTAACTTATCCTCGTAATGATGGAGTCCATTCCTTTCCATTAAATATGGGGGGAGTATATAACCCTGTTTCTGTAGAAATTAATAACACCATCATCGCTTTTAAATTCAATCTTGAATTCTTCCCTATGGATAGTTTAGAAATCACTTTTAAAGCGGGTGCATTTAAAGCCTATAATAACGAAACTATTTTTAGTTTAAGTGAAGATTTAACATTCTATTCCACACTTAATTCCGAAAAGACTTCTTCATTTAATAAGAAAGTTACTATTGCAAAAACTAAAAACGAAGTCGATATTAATGGCAAAATCATCTCCGTTGATGACAGAGGTGAAAAAACCGCTAATAAAGGAGGAAAATATCATCAATTCCTCATTTGGACCAATATTCCTCGCGATGGCGATTATATCAATGCAACATTTGCTACCGATAATGACCGTTATGTTCATGACAATATCTTAATTAATGGTGCGACTATCACTTCTTATAACACTTGGGCTCGTGGTAACTCTAAAGACTTCACTAATTTAAGTAATCCTAGTACCCAAAACCCAGCCTATGAAACTGGTCACCCAACAGGGAGTGCTAATGTCACATACGATTTAGCGGTTTATACGCAAATGGCTAATGACCAACCAAATTTTGTATTTGATATTAAAGTTCCTAACCAATTAGTAACTGACCTTTCTTTAGGCACAGTCACATTCTCTCTTAGAGAAGGTTCTGCTTGGCATACTTTTGATAAAGATAATAACGCCATTATTGGTCGTCAAAATCCTCATGAAATTACCAACTATGCAAATGAAAAGAAAGATGCATTAGATGGTCTTGTTAATATCTCTTTATATAGAGAAACGGAACAAAACATTATCGAAGAAGCCATCGCAGACGCGCAAACAGCCTTCGCTAACGCTTTTACCAAAGCGGATATTGATCTAGCCTTTAATAACGCTAAAAATACGATTTTAGCCCTAAAAACCGATGAAGAAATGACTAAAGAAGAAACCATTGATGTCGTTGTTGGCTTAATTGATGAAATTCCTGATCAAATTACATATACCCAAGAATGCTACGACAAGATTAAAGCGGCTTTAGAAGCTTATATTGCTTTAACTGCGGACGAACAAGCCCAAGTTCCATCGGCAAAAGTGGACAAAATGTATAATGCTTATTCACAATATCAAGCTTTAGATTTAGCTAACTATAAAGAATTAACCATTACCACGATTAATACAATCGTTAATGTTGATATTTATTATCAAGCCCAAAAAGAAACAGTTATTAATTTAAAAACAACTGCATTAACCGCTATTAATGCTGCTATTAACCGTATTGAAGTTGATAATGCTTATCAAACATTTGTTGATGCAATTAGTAATATTAAAACCGCCATTACATTAGCAAATGAAGCATTAGATAATGTGGATTTAACTGGTTGTACAACCGAACAAATTAATAAGATTAATCAAGTTATCGCTAATGGCAGAATGTCTATTAATCAATGTCAAACCGCGGAACAAGTTGATACTCTTTTAAATAGAATTAACGCGGCTATCGAAGCTATTAAACAAGGAAAAGATGTTAATCCAGTAGGACCTGTTATTCCACCAGATCCAGTCGTTATTGAAAAGAATACTGGTATTCCTTTGGCTGCTTTAATTGGCGTTATTATTGGAGGATTAGTCTTAGCCATTGGTTTAGGTGTCGGTGGATTCTTCCTTGGAAAGAAGAAAAAGTAGGGATTAATTATGAAACATAAAACCTCTGTACCTATCCTCTTATTAGCGACATTCTTAGTGGGTTGTTCTAATAGTGCTCAAACGATGATTAATCGCAATACCATTGATAAAAGTCCTGACCCCAATCACATCCACCAAAGAGTGATTCATTATGAGGCCACAAACCCCACCTTCTTTAAACCTGGTCACATTGAGTTTTACTATTGCTTAGATTGTCAAAAATCTTTCTATGATTATAAATGCGAAAATGAGATTCCTAATTCGCAATATTCTGTCACTAATAAATTAGATGGAAGATATGTTGCACCTTTAACTAAGAAGATCAATATTGTTGGAGAGAATGTTAGACAATATTTAAATGCGAAAACAGAAGAAGAAATTATTACCGCTTTACAAAACGCTAAAGGTGGCGATAATGATCAAATTCAAAATGTCATATCTTGGTCGAGTAATTCTTCTACTAATTACAAAGTGGAATTTAGTAATGATCGTTCATTTGATGAATATGAAACCATCGATGCTACCACTAATAGTGTTTCTTTAAAAAGAACCTTAATTCCTGGAGAAACATATTATTATCGCATTAAAAAAGATAACAAAATCATCTATGATGATCTTTCAATTAAAATTAATGATACTTATTCATTACGCCCCATTTATATTGAAGGATTGAATAATGTGAGAGATATCGGTGGATGGAAAACCATCGATGGAAAAACTATTCCTTATGGAAAACTTTATCGTGGTGCTTTTTTAAATAACATCACCGAAAAAGGAAAAGATACTTTCTTTAATGAATTAGGTATTAAAACAGAAATTGATGTGCGTACTGATGGAGAACAAACATTGTTCGACTCCCGTTTAACTTATCATAAGTGTGGAATGTGGCAATATACCAATATCATTCCCGATTATCAAATGTGGGATGCTAGTTCGTCAGGGTGTTTCTCTTTTGATGAAGGTAGCCCCGCTGCTATTAAGAGTATTTTTGAACTCTTAGCGGATTCCTCTAATTATCCCATTTATTATCACTGTACCGCTGGTGCGGATAGAACTGGAACTATTACCTATTTAATTAATGGTCTTCTTGGTGTTTCTTATGAAGATTTAAGTAAGGATTATGAATTATCTTCCTTCTCAATTCAAGGACCAAGATGGAGAGATTCTATCACTTCTGATGGTGATGCTTTCACCGGAAGTGGGGTTTATAGTAACGAAGGAAACTTCATCGCCTGGGGCAAACTCAACCAATTAATGATGGCCCGCTACGGAGATGAAACTAATAGCTTATCCAAAGCAATTGAAAATTATTTAATTAATGTCTGCGGTGTTTCTAAAGAAACAATAGATGCCTTTAAAGACATCATGCTGTAATAATAACAATAGTAATCAAAGGACTAAGGACATCACAAAATCCTTAGTCTTTTTTTAATTAGGATTATCACTTTATTTGATTTGCCTATCACAATTTAATGAATGTTAGTGGTTTTTGGCATTTTGTTTTGGATTTATCAAATAAATAGATAAAGTAAAGTTAGAAAACGATTTATTGAAAGGGGGTATGTCCAATTTTGTTATTGGACGAAACTTTTATGAAATTTTCTAAAAAGATAGTTGCTTTAGGAGCCTTTGCCTTAGTGTTATCCGCGACAAGTGGATTAATCTTCACAAAGAATACTGAAAAACAACCTGTACAAGCTAGTGTTGAAGATGGATACACTGTTTATCATTGCGATGATCTGGGCTTCGATGTGAGATATTCAGGTGATACTCGTATTGTTAAAAGTGATGTTGATGCTGGACCTAGCACAATTGGTAATGTCCTTTCTGACAAATGTGAAATTAAAGTTTCTATGAAACAGACGAGACAAGACTGGTGGTTTGGTGTCGGTGGTTATGCCATTTATGTTAGTGGTAAAACATCCATTAGATTCTTAGCTTTGGGTTATAGCGATAATGGCAATTATAGCCGTAGCGCGGAAAAGACCGGCATGACATTAAAAACCGCTGATGGTTCTACTGACCTTCTTAGTGTTATTACTAATGGAGAATATTTCAGTGATTATGTCCAAGCGACACTCAGATTTGATTTATCTGATTGGAGCCATGGCAAAATGGAATTCTTTGTCGAGTACCAAGGGGTTACTTATTATACATTCGATGGTGCAAATAAAGTTGGAGAACATACTTTCTCCACATATGCACCAAGTAATTTCCCTTCTGATTATAAGCATAAAGCCATGCTCGGCGCTAATGCTTCCGGAGGACAAAACATTGATTTATTAAAGTTCCAAAGTCATGAAAAATCATTAGACAATATCATCACCGCTGGTGCTTGTACCTTCCATTATAGTTATATCGATAATTTCTTCTTCAATTTCAATCTAAGTGAACAGATTTTTGATGATTTAATGTATTTTAATGATCACGCTGGTATAAACGCTTTTAAAGATGCTGGTGGCAACTTTATTGATATTCTTAACGGAATTATTATTAATGGCCAAACCTTTGGTTATTGGAAAGCATTTGATGCTTCTGATACTGTCTTTCCAAGAAACGATGGTGTGACAGCTTTCCCAATGAATGTTGGTGGAGTATTTTCTCCTATCTCTATCGAAGTAACCGCCACAACTTTAGAATTCAAAACAGTTGTCGAATATATTCCTATGGATGGAATGACCATTACCTTTAAGGCTGGTGTTTTTGCAGGATATTGTAATGGTGTTACTTATATCTTAAATAATGATTTAACATTCTATTCTGTCATTAGCACTTCTGGAGCTCCTGCGAGAGTTATTCTCACTAAAGATAAAGTTTGGGAAGAAACACGCCTTGGTGTTAAGAGTGTGGATGATTGGGGCGAAGAAACCGCTTCTCAAGGTGGTAAATATCATAGATTTGCCATGTGGACCAACATTCCACGCGATACCGCGAAGATGGTTAATGATTGTCCTGCCGATAACTATCGTTATGTCTATGATAATATTCTTTTAAATGGTCGTACCATTTCCCATTATCAAGCTTGGGCGAGAGGTAATTCTAAAGACTTCACTAATTTAAGTGATCCAACTACTCAAAATCCAGCCTATGAACTTGGTCACCCCACTGGAAACGCTCAAGTCAATTATGATTTAGCGATTCGTGTTACTATTGTAACCAATCAACCAAATTATGTTTTCTTCTTAGATGTACCAAATCAATTAGTCACCGATTTATCTTTAACTGACTTAACATTTGCTCTTAGAGATGGTTCTGACTGGTTCTCTTCAAAAGGTGATACTCCTATCATGGCAAGATATAACGCTAGTGGTAATGCAGAAGATGTTTCTGTCCTTGAAACCTTCTTGGATACTAAATTACATATGACTGACTACACCACAAGTCTTGGTTATTGTAATGATAATGAACATCACTATTACTTAACCGCTAAGCAAGCTTATGGTCAACTCAGTGAAACCCAAAAAGTGGCATTCCAAAATAATCCTCAATTTGCCGCTGCTAAAGCTAGATATGAAGCTTGGGCGGCATTCAATAATGATGCTGCTCCATATGATGGCAATAATAGTGTAGTTACTCCTATTAGCTCCGCTTCATTATCCACCGTTATGCACAGTGGTAATGCTGCTATTATAATTATTGTTATTATGTCAATTCTTGGCATTTCCACTATTGGTGTTGCTCTATATTTAAGAAAAAGAAAAGCTCAATAGTGGCTTAATTAGCAAAACATAAATAAAACCAACAAACATGACCAGGACATATTCCTGGTTTTGTTTTTATTGTCAAATTACCTCATAATAGCTAATTCTTTTGTGAACAATTACAGGCCTTTAATAACCTTTATAAGCGGACAAACCATGTCCTCACAAATAATATTGACACAAGAATAAACTAATGGTGCATTGAAACCCGGTGAAGTCATTGTTGCACAGTGGCCGGGGCTTAACCGAAAAAGGAAAATGATATGGGATACTGTATCATGAGTACGAGACCATTTATATGGTATACGGAAGCAAAAAACCGCTTCGGTTAATGGCGCAATATGCTCTTCGATGTAAGCAACCATCCGAGTGGGCACGACAAGAGGCTCTGCAGTAATGCATCCCACGATATGATATAAGTCTGAGAAACTTGTATCTACGTTCTCAAAGGAAGTGTACGGCTTGATGGTAGGTAACTACCTATAACCACTTTGATGGGTTCTGGTAGGGGAACGCCGAATATAGGATTGAGTGATCAAAAATATATTCGCTGAAGCTCCCTGAAGGTTGGAGGATAATCTAGCTCCTCCCATGGTTCGGTTGCTTATGCAACCCATTCTAGAAGCAACAAGGTCGCTCCTTATTGCTCAGCCTAGCGTGCATGTGTGTGAATAACAGATTAGAGTAAGTATTGTATGGTGAAGACCGGCAATGCTTTTTTTCTTATTTGGAACAAAAGAAAACATCCGTTAAGGATGTCCATTGCAGATACTCCGAAGAGTTCTGCGAAAGTATTAACAACGTCAATACTTCCTGTGCCATCGTTTTCTATACGTCTAAGATTCCTCACACTATAGCCAACGACGTCGGCTAAGTAGTCCTGAGTCCAGTTTCTACTTAGTCTAAGGGATTTGATAGACTGACCTATCAAATGCGAATCAATTAACTTGCCCATATCCATACCTCCTAATTGATCATTAATGCTAGAAATTTTTGATTCGCTTCTGGAGTATGAGCGGATTTAAGTATAGATAATAGTTTATAAAAATACAAGGTTTTTGATAGTGTTTTTTATATTTATTACATTATTTTTGTATAGATATTATATGTTTCATCATCAAAGGCTACGAAGATAACTTCTTTTATATTTGTATTAGGATGATCTTTATACCAATCCATTACTGTTTTAGTAGCTATATCAGCGGCTTCTTTTTTCGGGTAGCAATAAACACCAGTGGATATAGAAGGAAAGGCAATTGATTCAATATGATATTGTTCCGCGAGGTTCAAACAATTGAGATAGCACATATGTAAAAGATATGGACACATTACATCGTTTCTTCTATATATAGGTCCAACAGTATGTATCACATATTTAGCGGGTAGCTTATATCCTTTGGTTATTTTTGCTTCTCCGGTATCACAACCATTTAATGTTCTACATTCTTTTAACAATTCTGGTCCCGCAGCATAATGGATCGCACCATCAACACCACCACCTCCTAATAATGTATAGTTAGCAGCGTTGACAATAGCGTCTACTTTTAATTTTGTTATATCCCCTTTTATTAATTTGATATTCATATAACTATTTTATATTAATATGCCTTTTGCGATAAATAATAGGTAATAAGAGTTGAATTAAAACATATTTCAATTACAATAAAAACAAGGTGAACAAAATGTACAAAGTTGCAGTAACAGAATTTAAAAGAAACTTCGACAAATACCTTGTTATAGGACAAAACGAAAAGATTCAAGTTACCTATAAAGGGAAACCTATTTTTACTATTGTTCCCGAAAAATCAAAAACGCTCAACGAATGGGAAAATCATTTTGGTATTCTCCCAAAAGAAGCCTTAAAAGACGAAACAATCGATAGAGAATAATATATTTGATTTAATATAAAGTTACGCGCATATACGTATTAGAGCTAAATAAATAGTATAAAAAACATTTTTAAAACTTTTTTATAAAAAGTATCCCTAAAGGGATAAAGTACTTTTTTTACATTTTTTTGAAAAATTTTTAAAAAAAGTGTTGCATTAATTTTTCAATAAGCGCATACTATTACCTGTTCAACACCGAAAGGGGTTGGCAGAAACACAAATAACGATAGTTATTTATGTTTCTAAGACTAGGTCAGACGATCGACGAAGGTAGTAAAAGTTGATTAATCGCCTTCTAGAATTAAATCTTCTAGATTAACGATCGCACTAGCAGAAATGTTCCTCGGAATATTTCAAGGGCACGTTCCTCCCTCCTAGAGATGGCTGCTGAATTAGAGTTTAACAGCGTAACACCATCCGCCCGACACGAACGAAGAGGAAAGTAGAAGTTAATTACTTCTCCCAATCCACCATCACGCTATAGGTCAACTAAACACGTGATATAAGTTAGCTCAGTCAGTAATGGCATGAACAACGAATGGATCAAACTCAGCCTCAAAAGACAGTCAGCCCCATACGCAACGTTGATAGCGAGGCTTCCAGGATTAAATCTCCTGGTCAATGACTGCAGAGACTTGTTACTTACTTGTAAGTAGCTAAACGGTTCACCTCCCTCCTAGAGTGGTAGCTGAGTTAGAACTTAACAGCGTAAAACCACCACCGGACATGACAAAGAGGAAAAAGTTCTATTCTCCAATCGGAATAGAAAAAATCTAATCCACACTACTCAACCTAACATGTGGTGATAGCGGAAGAACTCAGGCTATAGAAATTCCGCAAAGACAGATCTAATGAGTTCGAGACTAGGTAAACCAACCGTTTCCAAGAAACTGATATTGGAATATCTGGAAATCAAAACCTTCCAGTCAGCCGGTTGTTCTAGCAAAGAGTTATGGTTAACCCCATAATTATCGGTACGATCCTCCCTGATGCTTGCATCACTGGTCTCCGCGTTAAAGTTTGACGGAATAAACCCAGTACCGGACATGACGAAAAGGATAACAGCCTCAAAGCTAATAACTAGAGGAAGCTGGCCACCAACATGCTACGCAGTTCAAAACATGTTGCCAACAAGAAGCACCACCAGCCAAAGGAACTTAACTTGGGTATCTGTCGCAGGGTGAAATCCCCTGCACAGTGCAACGGTTACACAAAAGTAGGACTTCGGTCCTATTTTTTTGTATTTATATCGAATAAAAACACTGCAAAAACGCGGTATTTTATAAAACTATATTAAGAAGAACAAAGAAATAGCGATTGTGAACTGGGCTATATAATAAATAACATGATTAGAAATTATAAAAATAGGTGTATTACAATTAGGAGCAAAATAAGTATTGTTTAAAATTAGATCAGATATCATAAATAAAATAAGACCAATAGCCATAATATTAATTGTTAAGATTTGCCACACACTTTGTATAGCTACACTAAAATAAATGGCCATAGTAAAGAAAAGAATGAAGCCATAAATAATGACACTTGGTTTCATGTTTTTATATTTAATAGGGGTGAGTCTTTCTAAAAGTAAAGAAATACCAACACCAATAATGGCAAAAAGAATAGGAATTATAAGATATAAAGGATTCGCGGAAAAATCATAGAATTTTAATAATAGGCCAATTATAAAAGAAATATGGCCTAATCCAAAAGCCACAAAACCCAAAATAGTAAATAGGTCTTCATTTTTTTCACTAATAAATTTGATATCAAGAAATACATCTCCTAATAAACCAAAAGATAAAGCAATTAGAATGAATACTCCAAATAAATTATTAGGGTTATTAGAAGATAACCACGCTACCAAAGCAGTGGTAATAAATAATAAAGATGTGATCCCTTTTAAAACTACAGCTATTTTTCTTTTTTCTAACACTCTAAAAATAAGAAAAGCAATCAAAGAAACGATTCCAAAAGAAAGAGGTATAATCCAAAAAAGCATATTATTTATAAAAATAGTATAACGCGTATGAAGATATTTTTCATTTTCTAGTTATAATATTGAAGAAGAAATAGTTATATTTAGTAAATATAGAGGTATCGTCTATGAAAGAAAAAAAGAAATTCCAATTAAGTTCTGATATCATGCGAATTATATTAATTGTCCTCGGAAGTGTTTTTTCCACATTAGTGCTTGTTTTTGCGGTCTTCGCTATTATGGAACTCCAACAAGATAATCAAGAAAAAGCATCCTTATATTTATTAGGCATATTTATAACACTAGGTCTATCTAGATTAGTGACATTTTTAAGAGAAAGAAATAAGATAAGTCTTTTTCGTTTTCTTTTCTTATTGATATTTGATATAGCATTAGGGGTCATTATTTTATTCGCTAAAGATCATCCTTATTTATATTCTCTTTGTGGTGGTTTATATTGTTTAACTATCATTTTCTCTCGTGTTTTCAAAATCATACAAAATCACTCTGTCAGAAGTTTGATATATAACATCATCATTATTGTATTTGCAACTTTATTAGGTGTTGCTTTATTTATTCCTTACGAAGGTGAAAGAATCGGCGATATTGTTATTATTATTTGCACAATTGTGGCTATTTCCGCATTTATTGAAGTAGTTAGTAATGCTGGATCTACATTAAAATTCCGTGTCTTATTTAAAATTGTTATTAAAACTTTTGCCTTAGAAATTATCCTCGGTTTATTCACCATCATGATAGCTTTTTCTTTATTATTCATGTTCTATGAAGATGGCATAACCAATTTCGCTGATGGATTATGGTATTCATTTGCGGTAGTTACCACGATTGGCTTTGGTGATTTTACAGCAGTAACCCCATTAGGAAGAATATTAACAGTTATCTTAGGTATGTATGGTATCGTGGTCGTAGCCGTTATTACTTCTATTATTGTGAATTTTTATAACGAAACTGCGGGAAAGCAAGATATCCAAGAAATCAAAGATATTAAAAACGAAGAAAAACATAAAAAATAAGCACAAAACATTTTCTTGCTTTGCACTTATTTTCTCAATTTAAGCGGTTTTTGCCGCTTTTTTTATAATAATGATTTAATGCACTCTTCCACTAAAGCCATATCATTGGTGGGTTCAAATCTAGCGACAACATTGCCTTCTCTATCGATGATGAATTTAGTGAAATTCCATCTAATTGATGGGTCACCTTTTTTCTTTCCAATATTGGTGAATTTTAATAAGGTAGCCATTTTACCTTTGCCAAATCCTTCAAATCCTTTTTGTGATTTTAAGAATGTATATAATGGCAATTCATTATTACCATTCACATCACTTTTTTTCATTTGTTCAAAAGTGGTATTGTAATGTAATTGGCAAAATTCATGTATTTCTTCATCACTACCTGGAGCTTGTTTACCAAATTGATTGCAAGGAATATCTAATATTTCTAAACCTTGTTCATGATATTTTTTATACATTTCTTCAATAGGAGCGTATTGAGGGGTAAATCCACATCCTGTTGCGGTATTGACCACCATTACTACCTTTCCTTTAAGTGTGGCTAAATCTAATTCTTCGCCATTTCTTTTAATAACTTTATAATCGTAAAACATTATGCAATTACTCCTTTCACAAATTCTTTTAATCTATTTAAATCATCCTCGTTAGGACGATCTTTGTTGATATTAATCCAAGATGCGACAGTGTGATAGTCTTTATCAGAAACAGGGATATTTAATTTATCTGCAACTTTTTTAACTGATTTTAATGTTGATGCACCAGAAGCCGCACTATTAACATTGACAATGCATTTGATATTAGAAGCATTTCTTTTTAAGAATTCCTTCACTTCTTTATCAATGTTAAAAGCATACATAGCATTAACTAAAAACAAAATTTCAACTTCTTCATTTAAATCATGTTCCACGGTTAAGGCTTCCACTTCCGCTACTTCACTTACTACTTTAGCAAGTTTGAAAGTGTTTCCTTTTTTACTTTTTGTAAAATACCTAATCGCAATTTTCATCTTTTAATTCCTTCCCTTCATTAATAATTTTATATAGTAATCTTCGGTATTCTTTTGCTTCTTCCACAGTTAACCATGGTTCTTCCGCTAAAGAGAGAGGTACATGGATAGCTTTGTCTTTTAATTCCCTTCCTTCTTTAGTTAGGGTTATAACAATATTTCTTTTATCTTTATTATCTTTATTAATATCTATATAGCCTTTTTGTTTTAATTTCTTTAATAATGGCGCAAGAGTGTTAGCTTGAAGATAAAGAGCTTCCACTAAATCTTTTTCATTAACTATTTCTTTTTCCCACACCACCATCATCACAACATATTGTGTATAGGTAAGATCTAATTCTTTAAGAAGAGGTTGATATCTTCTAATGATTTTATTAGCGGCAGCATATGTCGGAAAGCATAATTGGTTTTTTAATAGCAATAATTCATAAAGTTGTTTGTTTTCATTTCTCATGCTCAAATTATATCGCATGCGACATTTATTTGTAAATTATTTTATTAAAAGGATGGTTGTCTTATGTGATTCAAGTTAGTCATCTATGCTTCAACAAAAGTAATTTACTTAACTGTTTGTGAAGATGAATTAGATTCAATCTAAAATAAGCGTTATCAATTATTAACATTGCGTTATCAATTTTTGATATAAAATATAAGTACTATGAAATCGCAATATAGTATCGACGCAGATGAACATCTTCATTTATTTTTTGAAGAGGATAGGTATTTAGAAGAAAGACCACAATTCCACGACTCCATAGAACTTATTTTCATGACTTCTGGTAAGGCCATTGCTCATATCGAAAACCTTCAAGAAGAGATTGTTCCAGGGGACATCTTTTTCGTGGATAGTTATTCTACACATTTCTATGAAATGATAGGAGATATTTCCGCGATCGTTTTAGTTCTTTCTCGTGAACATACGGAAAGATTTTATCAACTCTATAATGGTTTAACATTTAATCCATATTTAAAAGATAAAGAGAAAAATAAAGAGATTATTTCTTTTATCAAAATGTGGATGAATAAGGAAAATAGAACCACTTTGTACAATTATGGATGTACAAATATCTTGTTTTCAATGCTCGTCGAAAGATATCCATTAATCAAAAAACAAGACTCTAAAGCCGACACAGCGGTAAAAGAATTTTTGATGTATATCCATCAGCATTATCAAGAAGATATTACCTTAAATTCTATGGCCCATGATTTGGGTTATACAGTGGAATATTGTTCAAGAGTCTTAAAGAAAGCCTTGAATGTCAATTTTAGAACTTACGTCAACACACTACGATTAAGAAAAGCTAAAGAATTAGAAGCGGATAGCCCACAAAAATTAACACAATCGGAAATACTTTATAAGTGTGGATTTAATTCTCCCGCTACATATTTCCGTGTGAAAAAAGTTTTATCAGATAACAAAAAATAATAAACATATTTTGCATTTTTGCTCTCAAAATTTGATTTTTATTTTATTTTATTTAAAATATTTATATCTATTTAGTACTTTTAAATTATGAACAAAGCACTAACTGGAGTATTAATCTCATTTTTTGTTTTAATCTCCTCGTGTCAATCAAATAACAATAAAAAAGATGGTTTTACTGTGCACTTTGAAACATGTACAGAAGCCGAAACTAACTATATCGAAGACCAACATGTTAATCCTGGTGAACATATAGTTGAACCGACAGTTGTTTTTATCAATAGCGGGAATAACGACACCAAGGTTGGTGGTTGGTATAAAGAAAAGAGTTATAACACGAAATGGAATTTTGATACTGATATAGTTAACTCCAATTTAACTTTGTACGCTAAATGGGCAGATGTTATTTCCATTAGATATTATTTAAAGGGATCAAGCAGTCCTATTTGGGTTGTTAATGATGCTCTTCAAGGAGAACCATTAGAAAGACACGATGAATTATGTGATGGATATGAATTTTATGGTTATTTCACCGATCCCGCATGCACTGAACCATTTGATTTAAATAAACCTTTAGAAGAAGATACAGAAGTTTACCTATATCGTGGTGATACTCTTTCAATAAACGCTCATTCTATTAAGAGAAGATTCTCTATGATGCCTGCGGGTGGTTCAGGTTCCACTGCCGGATTTATTTCTAATGTCAAAACCGATCCGAGTGGTATCGAATGTGTCGATGTCAATTTTGGTTACTCCACTTCTGCTGATCCATATATGATTATCGCTAATCCTCAAATAGATATTTCCCACTCGCAAAAATTGACTATAAAATTTAAGAATTTTGGCGGATCCACTGATTTAGCTTTCTATTGGGTGAGTAAATACGCTGATGGCAGTTACGCTTCTGGTATGGTTAATGATGATGAAGCTAATGCTGCTCACTTTAAAATGAAAACATATGAATGTTTTATGGATGAAGATGATCCATGGATTGAAAGAGAATTCGATTTATCTAGCAAATTATCTAATGGTGTTAGCCCTTGGGCTAATTCCGTGACTTTAATACATTTAAGGATTCAATTTGGATATATTTCTCGAAGCAACACAGATTTATCTAATGTTATTAGAATCGCTTCTATTACCTCCACTCCTGATAGCACATATAAAGGATTTAATGATTCTAAACAAGTCAGCGATTTTTTAAATGATGATAGCGAAACAGATTTAATTAATGCCGCTAATGCCCAAGAACAAAATAGAGGTGTTATCTTCCCAAAAAATAATGATTCTATTTTAGATACATCCACCTCTTATTATAAAAAGACCAATGGTTTATTACTTTATTCCGCTTATGGAGCGGATGTAAGAAGATATTTCTTTGATGTTTCTAATCAAAATATCGAAGCCAATAAATACTCATACATCACTATTAAATTTAAAAATTTATCATATATCTCTTCATTTATTTTCCATGTCACAGTCACCGCTCCAAACGGAACTTCAAAGAATAATGTGGCTACAGTTTCTATTCCAATAAGGATGAAAAATAATGATGAAGTTAATGTTAACTTCTATGGCAAGGCCAATATGATTGGTATTGTCAAATCTTTCTCCATTTTATTCAACTACAATGGTGTTGATAACGCTATTTTGTTAGAGAGTATCACTATGTCTGAATCTAAGAGTTTCCAAATTCCTGGATTTAATTTTAACAATCCTAAATTTGCCGGCTTTACCTCTAATAGTGATATCTCTTTAGTGTACAATGACCAATTATCATGTACATCCTTTACTTCCTTAGTGAACACTGGCTTTATTCAATATGACTTACCATATCAATTCGATATCACCCCATATAAGACCGTATCTTTACAATACTTATTACCCAATAACAATATTGAATCATTGACTATTAGATTAAAAATAAACAATGTTTGGAAAGATTATGTTTTCCATCAATTATCTATATCAGATGAAATACAAATTTGTGAATTAGACCTAGAAATGACGGGGATTTTACAAAGTATTGCCATAAAAATTAATGGTCAAGGGACGATTAATATCTCCGCGGTGGAATTCAATTTAGACCAATCTACATCATGCGATTTATCTCTAGCAAGTGTCTATAATGGTATGCTTTCCGATTGGACGAAAACATGCGGATATGCGGAAGATAAAAGAGCCACTCTTTATAAAGATGGTAGCGATGGCTTCCGTTATTACTTTGGTTACCTATATAGATATGGAGTTCGTGATTATCCTAATATCTCTTTAGAAGGTAAATCTTATATTTATATAATTTATCAAAATCAAAGAAGCTATGGTAATCCATATATCAATTTTTATGCCGTTAATTCTGATCAAGACCAAGAATATTTAGTTAGTTATTCAGAAAATCAACCCATCATTGGAGAGTATGCTTTGAATGTAGAAAAGAATATGGATGAAAACTCCTGGTTAACTGTCGCTATTCCCATTCCTACACAATATCAAAATGGAAAATATTATCTCTCGAATTTCTATTTCGCTTCCACGAGTATGGACATTTCCCTTTATGTGCGCGGAATCGCTGTTATTTAAGGAGGAGCCATTATGAATAAAATTACGCAAAAAATCTTTATCGTATCAACATTCTTAGCTATCGGTGCCTTAGCAGCGTGTCAAACTTATACCACTCCTAGCGAAGAGACTCCTTTCGTAGAAGAAGTTATCAAATATGAACAAATTAAAAGTGTGCCAAAAGAAGGACTTTATCTCCAACCAAATGAAGAGAGAACAATTAATGTTGATTATCCATTAGGAGATAGAAATTACCTCAAATTAGAAGTCACTAGTGAAATCAATATATACGGTACATTCAATTATTCCGGATTGGTGGATGAAAGTGAAAAGGGCCGTGAAACATTTTATATTCCTTCTAAAGAAGGAAAACAAGAATTTTGTCATTTTTTAGATGCTTATCGCCCTGAAGAAAACCATCACATCAATTGCTCTAGCACTTCGGGCGCACATGCGTACTATAACATCCCCATGGTCACCAAGATGGCGGTCGGTGCTTTTAATAAACAACTCGACACCATCACAATTAAAAATGTCTCTGATACTGCGGGTTCTATCACTATTGAAGGATTATATGTTTCCGATAGAAACTTACCTAAAGAAGAAATATATCTCACCAAAGGTTATCTAAAAATCGGTGTGGACCTTATGGGTGGAGGAACCTTTACATATTTAGAGAGATTAAATTATAAAACTTCAAAAAATACCTATTATATCGATGAAGTTTTAACCGGTGATAACGATGTCTATATCGGAGTTAATGCGATTGATTTAGTGAATAATGATGATGGTATGCTGGGAAGCGAAGACCATCATGTTAATCTAATTAACTATTACGATGCTGGCCGTCAATTTCAACAATCTTTCTATGCTGGTGTTGGTGGAAGTGAAGAAGCCACCCATGGAGAAAATGGTTATACCAGAAAAATGTGCTATACCGGAAGTGTTGATGGTTATTATTGGCCATATAATCCCGTTCAAGGTGGGGATTGCCATGTTAATATCTCTCAAATTATCGATTATAGAATCACAAAAGACACTATCTATGTGAAATGTAAACCCTTAGACTGGGCGGATTGTAATTATGTCACCGATTCTTATATGGAGAACTGGTATTCTATTAAGAATAATTGTGTTTATGTGAAAAATAGATTCACTGATTTTGCTGGTTTTTCTAATATGGAAAAATGCAATAAAGTGCAATTAGAACTTCCGGCAGCTTATGTGGTACAACCATTAAATAACTATGTTACTTATCAAGGTGAAACTCCTTGGACTGATGATCAAGCTGGTTTAATTTATAAATCTAGTTTGGGTCCTTGGAATGTCACAGCGGATATCGTAAGAAACCATCCCGAAGATTGGTTTGCCTGGCTTAATGATGATGGATTTGGCGTTGGTGTATATATTCCCGATATATCTTTCTATGCTTCCGGAAGATCTAATGCGTCCACGAATGTCTCTTATAGAGGTAATCAAGATGCCTTCTCTTCACCGATGGGTGATAAAGATAAATTAGGATATAACAAAAAAGAAGCGACTTATTCTTTCCAAAGTTGTTATACCACGAATACATGTTATACCGCTCCCGAAATCATTACGGGCATGCTAGATTATCTACCATTTGAATATACCTATGTTTTAAGTGTTGATTATCTCCCTGTAATTAGGAATACTTTCAAAAACATCTTCAAGAATAACGAAGTAGATAATGACTCGATGTTTATTTGGGATGAAGAGGCCTTAAAAAGATTATGAAAAAGATAGTTAAAGCCTTATTAATATTCTTTTCCATTTCTCCACTTCTTTTAGGCTGCCAAACAAAGAATAATAACGATAATAAATCAGCAACCGATACATCAAGCAAAGAAGAAAGAGAATATTATATCAATCCTTCCTTCCCTCTTAATAACGAGGTCATTTCTTTAGCGAGTGATGATATTACCGATATGGCAAATAATTATTCCTTTGCTTGTTCTGCTTCTTATGTGACCACTGCTGATCATTATGCTTCTAAAGACATAAGCCTATCCTGGGATGTTAAAGAAGAAGCTTTATATTATCTAGTGGAATTATCTACGAACAATTTATTAAATCCTTCGACAACCTATGTCACAAATATTGCCTCTATTCAATTAGATGACTTAAAACCAGGACATACCTATTATTGGCGAATCAATGCTTATTACAGCGAAAAACTCATCAGAAGTCAGGTATTTTCCTTTGAAACCATGTCCATTCCTAAAAGCATTTACATGAAAACAGTGGGCAATTTCCGCGATATTGGGGGATTTAAAACTAGCCTTAATAAAAGGATTAAATCCGGGATGGTTTATCGAGGAGCTAATCCTGATGGTGCCTCACAAGAAGATAAAGATTATTTATTGAATACCTTAAAAATAAAAAGTGAACTTGATTTACGAAATGATGGCGAAGGCAAATGCGGACAAAATGTCTTAGGCTTTACTAACTATTACACCGCGGATGCTAATGGGGGTTTCTATTACAATAATTACCCCAATGGAATTGGTTATTTTACTGGCCGAAATGTATTAGCTAAAGAAATCAAATATTTCGCAAATAAAGATAATTATCCCATCTATTATCACTGTGCAATCGGAAGAGATAGAACGGGCTCCTTAGCCATGGTCTTAAATTCCTTGCTCGGAGTAAGTAAAAAAGATATTGGTATCGATTATGAAATCAGCATGTTTGCCAAAGTCTCAACAAGTGATGTTAATGGCGGTGATTTAGTGCCAGATTTAGTGGATCAAGTCTATGGCATCTATAACTATATTTATGGTGGTTATATTGGAAATAATATGCAAGAAAAGACCGAAGCCTTCTTATTAGATATCGGTGTGACACAAGAAGAAATCAATAATATCAAAGATATATTGTTGGAGGATTTTTAATATGAAGAAAGTAATATTACCTCTTTTATTAATCTCTCCCATACTACTTGGAATGACTCAACAAACCAATGTTGATAACACTATTTTTGATATGACCGAATTAACTCTTGAAGGCTATAATTCTCGAAGCATTATGATCGAAGAAACTTCACGCGGTTATTATATAAGCCCTGCGGAATCCTACGCATCCACAGATGCTTTTATTCGTTTTAGAAATTTAACCGATATTGCTGAGATATCCATCAAGAATAACAATTTCTTAGCGATTAGATATCGCGCTAGTTACAATCCTGAAATAGCGGTCCGTATCTTATCCACTACTGGATCTAGTACTTGGAGTGATTTCTTATTCGATTCGTATTCTGCGACAACGATTGATTCCTTCTCTAATTGGAAGACTGTGGTTTTCACATTATCTTTTGAAAATGCGAGAAATACTACGCAAAACACCTATGATTCTTGGGTGGAAGGAAATTATGCATCCTTATCATTAAATATCACTAATAATGGCTTATTTACCGAAAATAATTATTTATATCTATCCTCATTCTCTTTCTTTAAAACATATGAAGAAGCTGCTGCTTTTAAAGGATTATCTTATTCACAAGTTGAAGACACTGCTGGTCCTACAATAGAAATTCCTAATCTGGAAGGAGATACATTAGTAACCACTTATGGTAGAAGACTTAATTTATCCGCTCATTATTATGATGAATATGATGATATAGGTGGAGAAATTACTGGTGTCTTATCCGAAGGGGCATTAGATGAAAATGGATTATTAACACAAGGTAATCACACAATGACTTTTACCGCTACTGATTTATCAAATAATGTTTCCACAAAAGTCATTAATATTATCGCTAATGAGAAAGATACAGTAGCTCCAACCATCTATGTTAACATCGAAAAATTATATGTCTTAGCGGGTTCATACAATAAATTAGTGTTTGAAGCCTATGATGAAGTCGATGGAAAAGTGGAATGTGAAATGCATTATTCTACTGGCGCCATGAATAGCCAAGGACAATTCCTTGCTGGAAATCATACTTTAACGCTTACCGCGAGTGATTTTTCTGGCAATACCGCCACCAAAACAATAGAAATAATTTCAGGATATGATCTGAATCCTGATGGTTTAGAAGTAATTGATGAAGGAGAAAACTAAATGAGAAAGATTATTTTACCAATCGCTTTATTGATGTCCTTAACCGCCTTAGTGGGGTGTAATTCTAACAAACAAGATACATCCAAAGGCGAAGATGTCGTTCCACAAGATCCTTTAGATTTAGGACCGGATTTTAATTCTGATTATTATCCCCAAAAAGAAAATAACAAAGTAGCTTCTATCGTCAGCGGAGCATCATCAAAGATGAAAATCGATGTTGCCTTAGATTTCGATGGAACAGAAGGGGGTTGGCAAGCTATTGCTGATGAATATATGCGTTTATGTGGCAATATTGTCGATGTGAGATTAGTGACCGGTTTAGATACTGCTTCTTATACCGAAAGATTAAGAAATGAAGAAGTTAATCCCAAAACTGATTGGGATATCATTCAAGGTAATTTATTAAATTCCGCTGCTAATCACTGCGTTAACTTAATGGATACTATTCGTTCTTCAAAGAATCAATATGCCGGCAATAAACCATGGGTAGATGTCTTAGAAGAAAATGCTTATATCACCGATGTGACTGGTTCTACCGATTATGCTTATTTATTAAACACGGAAAACCTTTCTACAGCCTGGTTTATTAATACAGCTTCCGCTTCTAAAGCCCATATTAGCGATATGCAACCAGAGACATGGGATGAATTAATATCCATGTTAGATAAATATCAAGAAGCGGGATATAAATATCCTTTAGGTTTAGCTCTTAATAGCGATTCCATCAATAACAGTCAATTCTCTTGGTTATTGCGTATTTATGGTGATTATTATTTCCGTCAAAGCTATCAATATACATCTAAGACTTTTAAAACAAATACGGGCACTGATGATGCCTTTACTTACGATAAAACAGCGGAAAATCAAGAATCATATTCTTCCTTTACCTTCTCATATAATCGTGGATTATGTTTGATGATGGATGAAGAATGTCCATACTTCATGGGTGCAGGAAGCAATTTATATTCCGATTTTTTGGAACAATTCGCTAAACTTGCTAAATATATTAGACCAAGTGCTTATTCACAATCCTTTAATGATGTAAGAACATCATTTATGGCCCAAAAAGATGGCAATAATGGCGACGAAGCACCACAAATATTCTTAGATTATACCGGTTCTGGTTTATCATTCTTAAACACCGATGCTTTAAAAAATAATCTCGATTTATTTGATTATCCCACTATTGAATCTATTTATGTTGAAGATGGTACATTAACCAGAGATGTCGGTGGTAACGGAGGTTATCTCGCCTTATTCAATTATGCGAACAAGAGACAACAAGATTTAAATAAAGACTTCTTAAAATTTGTCTTATCTCCTTATGGACAAACTATTTATTACAAAGCTTTATCCGAAAAAGGATTATCTCCAAAAGGATTAACCACAGTGAAAAATGAATATGTGGTGATTCCTGAAGCTTGGAAAGGTTTCTTCCAAAATGCCAAAGTGACCTTTACCGGTTTAGCGGATTCTAATAAGATCACTGGATTAGGCGCTATATCATTCCAAAGCGTCAGCAATATTCAAAGAAAATCCGTCGAATTATGGCAAGGTATCTTGCGTACCAAAAATCAAATCACTATCTCTCAATTTTCTTCTGATTGGCATTATGCTTTATTAACAGAATGGCCTAATGTCGCCAGCATGTATAACTGGAAAGAAGATTCTTGGAACTATTCTAATTTCGATAATCCAAATTATATTCAAGGCTAATTTTACATGGAAAAAGCGCGCAAAATAAGAAAAACGAGGCCGCAGAAAAAAGCGTTTATCGTGGGGATTGTATCCTCCGCTTTAAGCGTTCTTTTCGGTGTTGGTATTTTAATTTCCGCGCTTAATTATCCGCGTTCTTATTCCGTTGATAAATTATATGAAAATAATAATTTAGAAACTATTTATGATTTAAGTAATGGGAGGTATATGGTTTCGGCCACCAGTAAAGATGCCTCTGGAAAATTAGATGACACAATTCTTTATATTTATAATGAAGATAATGAACTATTAGATAAACATAATGTGTTTAAAGAAATAGAAGATAAATTTGGTATTACCGACTTACCTTCTTTTGATGGTGCTTATCAAGTTCCCGAAACTAATTCACTTTATGTTACTAGTGATGATAAGTTATTCCACTATACCGGCCTTAATGATGGAAAACTTACTTTAACTAGTTATTCTCCTTCTTTTAAGGGAAGAATTGATAGAATCATCGGTAATGAGAATGATTTATATATCATGACTCGTGTCGATAGCCAATATCGCTTAGATCGTCTTGATAGCCATGATGAAACATACAACATCAAAGCGAGTGGTTATGTTTATGATATATCCAATAAAAAAAATGATTATGTTTTGACATGTTCAAAGAACATGTTCACTTACTCATTTGATGTCATTGGTGATTATTTATACATCTCAAGCGGTTCTTATATTAGACGCGTTCATCGCGATATGTTAAATAACCGTTACCGCATATTATTTGAACAAGAACTTCAACAAATCAAAACAACTCACCCTGAATTAAGCGACATAGAACAAAAAGAAATGGCTAAAACTAACTGTATTAATAATTATGGTTGGATTGATTATAACTATAATGTTCATACCGCGACGATTGAAAGAAATGATATCCTCGCGAATAATTACTGCACCTATATTTTGCCCGGAATGACTGGTGTTTTAAGATATCAAAATAAATTTTTCTTTGTGGATATTACCAATACCTTCTTTAACTATACAGTTGAGGAATTAGATGATGAACCAATGGTAATAAATCTTTTAGAAGATGAGTTACATGTTTTAGATAACATTAAGGTCAAGGCGGATGTCACTAAAGAATTATCCGTCAACGCTTTATCTTCTGATGGAAGAAGTAATATCGCGATTGTCACCCATGAAGAAAGTTCTTCTCTCATTTCTATTTTTGATTTAGATAAAGAAGAGATTATCCATTCCGTTAATGTCGTTACAAGAATTGGTAAAGCTATATATAACCCCAATAAAGATATTTTGTTATATAAATATCAGGATCCAGTTAACAAAAAGAGCGGTGTTAATTATTTATCTTCTTGTGTGGTGAAAACCATGCTAACAGCATCATATACAAGACCGATATTAATCGTCTTTATCGTTTTAACTTTCCTAGCCTTAGTCGTAGCGGTTATTTCTTGGTTATCTTATGCATTTAAGAAAGTTATGACCTATGTTTTAGCGACGTTAAAAGGATTAAAGAGAAACTGGATGATTTATGTGATATTATTCCCCTCCATCTTCTTATTGATGGCGTTTTGTTATTATCCGGGTATCGCTGCAATATTCACATCGTTTTTTGATTATAAAGCCGGCATTAGTGATATTAAAACATGGAATAACTTTGCAAATTACGCACAAATCTTCACAAATGTCGCTTCTTTAAGACATTTTGGTAATATGACTTTGTTCTTAGTGGTTGATGTCGTATTAGCGTTATTACCCCCTTTGATATTTGCCTTCTTCTTAACTTTAATGAGAGCAAAAAAATTATCGGGTGTTTTAAGGACATTATTATTTATACCCGGTATTATTCCTGGTATAGCTTCCTTATTAATTTGGAAGACTGGTATCTATGGAGATTATGGATTAATCAATTTAATTGTGAAAGGTTTCGGGGGAGAGCCGGTCATGTTTTTCGTCCCCGATGATTACACGAATATG
>JAEEGL010088957.1_pt1 | contig 24104 bp, 23 predicted proteins | sample 9134231 | NCBI WGS metagenome assembly JAEEGL01 (sample SAMN16246548, study PRJNA631951) | gut metagenome | biome: gut microbiome; feature: rumen; material: fiber-attached | host: Bos | place: Iran: Karaj | collected 2018-10
ACATGGAACCGTAGCCAAGTGGTAAGGCCCCGGTCTGCAACACCGTCATCGCCGGTTCAAATCCGGCCGGTTCCTCCAATATTTTGAGAAATAAAAAAACTAACATTTATTGTTAGTTTTTTATTATAGATTTGCAATTAATGTTGTCATAACATCTGCTTCATTTTCTCTTTCAGAATAATATGTTAATATTGATATTTCTTTTTCATATCTTTTTATTTCATTTTTTAAATCTTTTATTCTTTTTCTATCAATATCAATAATTGCATTTACTTCATTTTCAATTTCTTTAGCAGTAGAGTTTTTATCTATATTATTAAGTAATTTGGAATAAGCTTCTAGTCGATCTGTTTTACCTTTCCTTTTGTTTGATTCCATTTTTTCTTTTATAAAATTATAATCTAAATCTGCTATTTCTAATTTTAATCCATTTGTTCTAATAGTTTTCATATTCTTTTCTCCTATCTATTATTAATAATATCATAACTATAGTTTATTATTATTCAATTATAAAAAACTTTATATAATATAATGTAAATAAAATAATAAAAAGTCTATCTTTTAATAATAATATGATAAAATATTACTAGAAAGTAGGTAATTATATGAATAAAAAAGGTTTTACTTTAGTTGAGTTACTTGCAGTTATTGCTGTTATGGCAGTATTGGTTATTACTATTGCGCCTAATATTATTGAATCTTTTAAAAATACTAAGAAACAAAACTTTATATCTGAAACAAGAGAAGTTTGTAGATCTGCTACAAATACATATTTAAGAGAATCAATAATGAGTTATGAAATGAAACTATATAATAATATTGAAACCAATCCAGAAAACACTTTAGAGTTACAAGGTAGAAAAGAATATAAATATGCTGTTTATGTTAATACTGATGGAGAAGTAATCGGAATACTAACATATGATGGAACAAATGCAATATTTATTGTTAATCCAAATGGTATTGAACCTAATACAATAGATGAGAATGATTTTTATTCAGTAAATGCTAAAACAATGAATATTGAACAAGCTAAGAATTTGTTACAAGTTGGTAGATAAAAGAATTCAATTTAGAATTCTTTTTTTATGTAGTTGTGTTATAATATTTTCGGTGAATAAAAGTGAATGAAAATTACTTTAAATTAGGTCAAAAACAATTAGAAAATCTAGGGAGTAAAAAGAGATTATTATTACATAGTTGTTGTGCTCCGTGCAGTAGTCATGTTATTTCGTATTTGACTAATTTTTTTGATATAACAATATTCTATTATAATCCTAATATTTCACCAAAAAGTGAATATGAAAAAAGAAAAAAAGAACAAATTAGATTGATAAAAGAAATAGATAAAATAAATAATATTGATATTATAGATTGTGATTATGATAATGATTTATATGAAGAAAAAATAAAAGGATTAGAGGATGAACCAGAAAGAGGAAGTAGATGTACTGTTTGTTTTGAATTAAGACTTTCTAAAACAGCAGAATATGCTAAAAAATTGAATTATGATTTCTTCTGTTCTACACTAACAGTAAGTCCATATAAAAATTCAAAATTATTAAATGAAATTGGTAAAAAAATGGAAAGTATTTATGGTGTAACTTGGTTATATTCTGACTTTAAAAAAGAAAATGGATATAAGCATTCTATAGAATTATCTAAGAAGTATAATCTATATAGACAGGATTATTGTGGATGCAAATATTCTGTTAGAAATAAATTGCAAGATTAATAGATATTTTTGCAATTTTTTTGTATAATATTTATGGTGACATTTATGAACTATTTAGTAGAAAAACTTTTGACTGATATGGATGGTGTAACACTAGAAATGGTTATACTAATAATAGTATGTATTTTATTGATATTAGCTATTTTTGTACTATCACTCATAAAAAAGTTAAATAAGTAATACGGGAGATAAGAAAAGTGAAAAAGAATAAAGAAGTAAAAAAAGAAACTGTTGAAAAAAAGAAAGCAAGTGTATTTATTTGGTGGATATTCTGGATTATTTATCTAGAAATGATTTATAGAATATTTATTATTGGTGACTTCTGGTCATTTAATACATTATCTGTTATAGAATTTAGTGTTCCATTAATAGTTATAATGACTATTTTAACATCACTATTTAATGAAAAGGTGAATAGAGTACTTACTCATATTTATTCTGCATTTTTGGGATTATTAGTATTTGCTCAAATTGTTTATTTTAATTTTTACCATTCAATTTTTTCATTCTTTTCATTAACAACTGGTGCTGGACAAGTAATGCAATTCTGGCAAAGAATTTTAGAAATAATAGCAAATATATGGTATATCTTATTATTAGTATTTATACCATTAATATTATCATTTATTTTTAGTAAGAAAATATTGGATTTTAAAAGAGCAAGAATACTTAGATATTTAATATTTGTAGTTATAATGAATGTTTCTATTTTAGGAATTATTCTTCAAATAAAAACTAGTTATGGTTTATATTGTTTAGAAGATTTATTATATAAAACACATGCTCCTATGTTAACAATAAATAAAACTGGTTTATTCTCAATGGAAGGAATAGACGTTTATAGATATTTATTTGGATTTGAAGAACAATTTACTTATGATGATGATGTAGAAGATGAAGTAGTAATTGAACCAAAAGTTGAATACAATATTACTAATATAGATTTTGATAAATTAATTAAGAAAACTAGTGATAAAACTATAGAAAAAATGCATAAATATTTTAAATCAGTTCAACCTACAGAAAAGAATGATTTTACAGGTATATTTAAGGGTAAAAACATTATTTTTATTACAGCAGAAGGTTTTGATAAGATTGCTCTTGATAAAGATTTAACACCAACATTATATAAGATGGCTAATACTGGTTGGGTATTTAATAATTATTATCAACCATTATATCCAGTATCAACAAGTGATGGTGAATATCTAAACTTAACAAGTTTAATTCCTAAAGAAGGTGTATGGAGTTTCTATAGATCAAGTAAAGTAAATATGAAGATGGCTTATCCAAATGTATTTAAAAAGAATGGATATACAACATATGGATTCCATAATCATACTTATAAATATTATGATAGACATTTAAGTCATCCAAATATTGGACTTAAATATATTGGTTGTGGTAATGGATTAGAAAAGAAAATGAATTGTAATCATTGGCCAAATAGTGATATTGAAATGATTAAAGCAACAACTGATTATTATATAAAGAAACAACCATTCGCAACATACTATATGACTGTTAGTGGACATTTAGAATACAACTTTGGTGGAAATAATATGGCTAGTAAAAATAAAGCGCTAGTTCAAAATATGAAAACTAGTGAAGCTGTTAAAGCATATATGGCAACTCAAATAGAATTTGATAGATCAATGGCTGAATTATTAAAGAGATTAGAAAAAGCAAAAGTATTAGATGATACATTAATTGTTATTTCTCCAGATCATTATCCATATGGATTATCTAAATCACAATTAAATGAAAGAAGTAAAACTGATAGAAGTGATAAATTTGAGAATTATCATACTACATTAATTATGTATAACCCAACATTAAGACAAAGGGAAATTAATACAGTAGTAAGTAGTATTGATATTGTACCAACATTATATAACTTGTTTGGTTTAGAATATGATTCAAGATTATTAATGGGTAGAGATATATTTAGTAAAGAAGAACATATTGTTATACTATCTGATAGAAGTTGGATTACTGACAAAGGAACATACAATAGTGTTACTGGTAAATTTAAACCATTTAATAAGAATGAAAAAGTAGATTCTAAATATATTGATAGAATTAATAAAACTGTTAATAAGAAAGTTAGTATGTCTGCTTTAATATTAGATAAGAATTACTATAAAACACTAGGTTTAAAATGATAATAGAAGTAGATAATATTGATTTAAAAGGTACATTATTAAGTGGTTCATGTTTTAGAGTAATAGAAGAATCTGATGGTAGTTTTACTAATATATTAAGTGATAGAGTTGTTAATTTTAAACAAGACGGTAATAATATAATTATTAAATCTTCAAATATGGACAATATAAAAAATATAGTTATTAATTATCTTGATTTAGAAACTGACTACAAGTCAATTAATAAAGAAATAGTAAAAAATAATCCAGATTTAAAAGATATGATTAATAAATGTAGTGGATATAAGATACTAAATCAAAACTCATTTGAGATGTTTATTAGTTATATAATAAGTCAAAACAATAATGTTAAAAGAATATCAAATACTATAGAAAAATTATCACATGATTATGGTGAAAGAATTGTATTTGAAAATAAAGAATATTATTTATTTCCAAAATATGAAGTATTAAAGAATCTAAAAGAAGAAGATTTTAGAAAATATGGAGTAGGTTTTAGAGATAAATATTTAGTAGATTTTCTAAACAAATATGAAACTATTAAAGATATTGAAAATCTAAGTACAGAAAATGCTTTAGCTATATTAAAAAGTGTTAAAGGTATTGGATTAAAAGTGGCTTCATGTATATTATTATTTGGATATAAAAGAATGGATGTTTTTCCAATTGATACTTGGGTAAAGCAATATATTAGTTCAAATTATAATATTAAAAATGATCAAAATTGTATAGAAAAATTTGCTAAAGAAAAATTTGGAAAATATTCAGGATTAATAATACAATATATGTTCCATGTAGAAAGAAATATTAAAGACTAGATTTACTAGTCTTTTTTATTGACTTTGAGTAAAAAAAATATATAATAATAATCACTTAGGGGGTATTTGAAATGGACAGTCCAAATGAAAATATTTTAAACTTTTATGTAGCTTGTAATGAAAACAAATATAAGGTAGCTAAACCATGTTATCCAAGAGATTATAGTGTTGCTGAATATACTGTTTTAGCTTGTTTAGATGCACTATTTAGACATGATTATTATGCATCTGAAGGCAATGATTATGATGTATATAAAGTCATTAGAATGATTATTCTTGATAGCTTAAAAGACAAATTATATTTATTAAAAGGTAAAAATAATTATGCTGAGTTAATTGAAGAACTAGAGACACAATTAACACCAGAAACTATTCAAGCAAAAACAAGTGCTTTTAATGTATTAATTGGTTTTAAAGATGAAAATGAAGAATTTAATAATTTAATGAAACAATTTGCTACATTAAGAGAAAGAATGAGAAGAGGACATATATATTGGGGAGATAAAGGAGAAAGACTTGAAAGTGATTTAGAGCATATATATGGAACATTAGTTATAACTTTAGGATTAGAAAGTGAGTATGATTTTGCTTTAAATTTTAATGAAATAATTGAAACTATGTTAATACATGAAGCAGATGAAATCATTTTAGATGATCCTACTGATTTTGACTATACTCCTGAACAAAGAAAAGTATTAACAGATGATGCTGTATTAAGAGTATTTGGGAATGTTAAAAATGGTAAACATTATATGCATTTATTAGATGGTTTTGAAAGAAAAGAAGATATTAATAATCAATATAAACATTTAATAGATAAAATAGAATATACTATGCAAGTAAAAATGAATCAATTACGTGGAAGATATGATTTTGCTAATAGACCAAAAAATGCAGCTACTGAATCTGATATAGTTAAAAAGATAATAGAGAATGGTGCTAGTGATACATTTGAAGTACAATATGAATATGATAAACATAGATATCATGATTTTCCATGTTTAAGAAGAATATTAGAACTTACAAAAAATTTGTAAAATAAACTTGCAATTAATTATTCAATATGTTATTCTTTAAAAGAAGGAAAAAATTATGAGAGAAAAGACAATGACAATTTTTAAAAATTGTATAGGTAGTATACGTACTACTAGATTTGTTAATTTCTTAAATATTTAGTCTCATCATTTAATGGTGAGACTTTTTTTCTACAAAAAATTTATTGTTTAGAAGGAGGAAAATATGAAAGCAAACAATAAAATGTTACTTGATGTTAATGACAAACCACCAGTATTAAAATGGATACTTCTTTCATTACAACATGTATTTGCAATGTTTGGAGCAACTATTTTAGTACCTATCTTAGTTAATAGTTCAGCAGGAAGTAATGTACTTTCAATACCAGTTGCTCTTGTATCAAGTGGTATAGGTACATTAATCTACATTGTATGTACTAGAGGAAAAAGTCCAGTATACTTAGGAAGCTCATTCGCATTCATTACACCAATGATTGTAGGATTTGCTCTTGCAGGTAAAGCTGGAGTATTCAGTGGTATTATGGCAGTAGGACTTGTATATGTTATAGTTGCTCTAATAATCAAACTTGTTGGTAAATCATGGATTAACAAGTTGTTACCACCAATAGTAGTAGGACCTATGATTATGATTATAGGTTTATCACTTGCACCAACAGCAGTAAGTGAAATAGGATTAAATGAAACAGTAGTTCCATGGAAAAATGTTATTGTAGCATTAGTAGCATTTTTAACAACAGCAGTTGTTGCTATAAGAGGAAAAGGATTCTTCAAAGTAATACCTTTCTTAATAGGTATGGTAGCAGGATATATTGCATCAATGATATTAGGAATAGTAGATTATAGTGCAATATCAACAGCTAAATTCATTAGTGTACCAGAATTCTATATTCCATTCTTACATTACAAATTAAGTGCAGGAGCACTACTAACAATAGTACCAATTGCACTAGTAACACTAGCAGAACATATTGGAGATCACAAAGTATTAGGTTCAATAATTAATAAAGATTTAATTGAAGATCCAGGACTAGATAGAACACTTATGGGTGATGGACTTGCAACATTTGCAGCAGGTTTAATTGGAGGTCCAGCAAATACAACATATGGTGAAAATACTTCAGTAGTAGGTATGACAAAAGTTGCTTCAGTTTGGGTAACAGGACTTGCAGCAGTAATTGCAATTATATTCGGATTCTTAGGTAAATTAACAGGAGTTATCTCATCAATCCCAACACCTGTACTTGGTGGAGTAGCTGTATTACTATATGGATTCATATCAGTAAATGGTCTTAAAATATTAATTCAAAATCAAGTTGATTTTGGAAATACTAAAAACGTAGTTGTAGCTTCAACAATGTTAGTATTAGGACTTGGAGGAGCAGCAATATCAATTATAACTAAAAATGTATCTGTATCAGTATCAGGTATGTCTTTAGCAGCAATAATCGGAATTCTTCTAAATCTAATAGTTCCTGAGGAGAAAAAATAAGGAGATTAAAATGAAAGAAGTAGTATTAAGTCATCCACTTATTACACACAAATTATCAATTTTAAGAGATAAAAGAACGGGTACAAAAGAGTTTAGAGAAATAATAACTGAAATAGCAGTTCTATTGTGTTATGAAGCAACAAAGGATGCTAAATTAAAGAAAACAGTTATAGAAACTCCACTTGAAAAATATAATACATATTCATTAAATGAAGATGATTATGCATTTGTACCAATCTTAAGAGCAGGTATGAGTATGGTAGATGGAATAATAACAGTTATTCCAAATGCTAAAATAGGTCATATTGGTTTATATAGAAATGAAGAAACTTTAGAGCCAGTAGAATACTATTATAAAATGCCAAAAGAAATAAACAAAAGAACAGTAATGATCTTAGATCCAATGTTAGCAACAGGTGGTAGTGCACTAGCTACTATTAAAAAATTAAAAGATGATGGAGTTAAGAAAATTAAGTTCTTATGTATAATAGCTGCTCCAGAAGGATTAAAAGCAATCCAAAAAACATATCCTGATGTAGAAATATATTGTGCTTCAGTAGATAGAAAATTAAATGATATAGGTTATATTCTACCAGGACTTGGAGATGCTGGAGATAGAGTTTACGGAACAAAATAATTAAAGAAAAAGAGTAATACAAAATTGTATTACTTTTTTATTTGTTATGTTATAATTAATTCATGATAAAAAAGATAATAGAAAACAATTGGGTATATATGGTTTTAATATTTGCAATAATATTAATTTTTAACTATGTAATGAATTCTGAAACATATGAAACTATTATTAAATTTGATAATAATTTTTTTGAAGCAATAAATGACTTCAGGTCAACTACTGGTACTGAAGTATTTAAAATATTTACTTATTTTGGAAGTATATATATACCATTATTAATTCTTTTATGTTTAATGTTATTTGTTAAGAATAAATGGATAGTTATATTACAAACAGCCAGTTATGGAATAGCAGGAGTAATAACATATATTGCTAAAATACTAATAGCAAGGCCAAGACCAGGTAGTGCTTTAATAGCAATTCCAACTAGTTATAGTTTTCCAAGCGGTCATACTTTAACATCAATTGTTTTTTATGTTATGCTTGTTTATTTATTAACTTTTAATAGTAAAAAAGAAGTAAGAAATGCATTAATTGTACTTGCTACTATATTCTCCCTTCTAATAGCATTTTCAAGACCATATTTAGGTGTTCATTACTTATCTGATATATTAGGTGGTATGATACTTAGTATTCCATTATTGTTTGTTTTAATAAATACAATAAATTATCTATTTTCAAAGAAATTAAGTGGAGAATAATCCACTTTTTTTATTGTTTTATATTGAATTATTATAAAAATATGTTAAAATATTATTACTGATGCAGGTGTAGTACAACGGCTAGTACGTGGCCTTGCCAAGGCTGAGGCGAGGGTTCGACTCCCTTCACTTGCTCCATGAGTAAAATAGAGACATTTATATAATGTCTTTTTTTATTAACAAAAAAATGGTATTATTATATTGATAGGATATAGGAGGATAGTATGAATCTAAAAACAAAACAAATAATTGATGAGTTAGAACTTGTTTTAGGTAAGTTTAATGGTGAAATAACTGAAGAAGATCTTAGCACTATAACAGAACTAACTATTAGAAATTTTGATATAGATGGTACTATATTGGAGTTTTATTTAGAAGACTTACAATTTTTCGCTAATTTAAGAAAGTTAACTTTTGTTGATATGATTATTGATATTGATACAGTAAACTATATATTCAATAGTAATATTAATGATTTAACTTTTAGAAATTGTGAATTATTGTGTGTTATTGATAAACCATTTGAAAGGATTGAAGCATTAAGAGTAGAACGTACTGATAATTTTAAGGAAGAATATTTAGCATATTTTCCAAATGTTAAAGATTTAACTTTTAAAGGTTATACAGTTACTAAAGATATACCTGCTAATGTTAAGAAACTTAATATAGCTAATTCTACTATTAGTGATATAGGCATTATTGAAAGAGCAAATTTAGATGAATTATATATATCTAAAGATGAATATGAAAAGAATACAGAATTCTATAAAAAGATGTTAAATGTATTTGTTTATGACAATAATAATGTTTATTTAGTAAATGATGGTGATGAAAATGAGTAATTATACATTTAATGGATTAACTATAAGCGATGTTGATAGAATTAATAATTTACCTGATGGAACAACAATAGTATTTAGAAATACTGTAGGTATTGATAAGAATGCAATTGTTAGGATAAAACCATCAATAGTAGTAAGAGTCATTGGTGGATTAGATGAAGTAGAAAAACCAAAATTTAATACTCCAAAATACTATGCTAGAACATTATATAAACCTATGGAAATATATAAAATCATAGAAAAAATGGAATCAATAGAAAAAGGTATTAAACCAGGTTGGAATGATATTGATAAAGCGATGTATATATATAAACAAATGTGTGAAAATATGAAATATGATCACATAGATGTTGATCTAAATGGAAGAGATTGGAATAGAAATCTTCTTGGATTTTTAAGAGGAATGAGTGTATGTGCTGGATTTTCTATGATGTACAAAGAAATGATGGAAAGACAGGGCATAAGATGTATATATCAAAATAAACAACATGGTCATGCATGGAACTTAGTTGAATTAAATGGAAAATTAGTACCAGTTGATTTAACTTTTGATATTGGTATTGCAGAAGATGCTAATAAATGTACTTTCCAATACTTTGGAACAAATACATATTTCTTTAATGATCCAAATCATATAGCAACAGATGAAGAAATTCCACAAACTTCATTCTTAACTAGAGATGAATTCCAAAGATCATATGAAAAAGTAGTAGAACAAAGAAGAGTAGAAAGTGACACTAAGTCATTTGTTAATCCTCGTGGTAAAAAGATTTATTATCATATTATTCCAGAGGGTAAATATAATAGATGTATATTATACTGTGATGGTAAAATGAAATCTGTTTTATATGATAGTACTATAAAAGAAGATGATGCTGTTCATTATGATTACTTCTTACATGGTAATGATTTCTTTGTATATACAGCTGATCCAAAGAGTAAAGAAGCAATGGATGCTTTAAATAATAATTGTATTTTCTATTATAGAACTGATGGTACTTCATTCTTCCTTAGAAAGAGTGATGAAACAATTGATCCTCATGTAATCGGTCATGATTACTTATCATTTGATGATTCATTGGAAGGTAAAGTAGTAAGTACTAAATTATATAGTGAAGATAATTTAATTATTATATCTCGTGGATTAAGAGAAGGAGTAGCTAATGTATTACTATCTAGAAGAAGAGTAAGTGAGAAAGCAGCTAGATTCAAAGGATACGTTGGATATATTGGAATGGAAAAAGGAAGATTCCAAAAATACTCTGTAGCTGAGACAGAGGAAAGAATTTCAGGAATTAGGAGATTTTAAAAACTAGTTAATTAACTAGTTTTTTTATATACCAATTTATTGTTTCATCTATACCAGATTCAAATGTATATTTTCTTTTCCAATTTAATTCTTTTTCTATTTTATTTGAATTAATTGAATACATTCTATCATGACCTGGTCTATCTTTAACAAAGGTTATTAAATCTTTACTTTTATTTAATTTATCAATAATAGTATTTACTACATACATATTATCTCTTTTTGAATTTCCGGATACATTATAAATCTTACCTTTTTCACCATTGTGAAGTATTAAATCAATAGCTTCAACATGATCTATTACATATATCCAATCTCTAACATTATCTCCTTTACCAAAAACGTTTATAGGTTTATTTTGAATACAATTTTTAATTGTTAGTGGTATTAATCCTCTAAATGATTGATATGGGCCATAATTATTAGTACATCTAGAAATAGTAACATTTAATCCATATGTTCTTGCATAAGAAAGTGCAAGTAAATCGGCTCCAGATTTGCTAGCTGCATATGGATTAGATGGTTTTAATTTAGCTTCTTCGTCATATTCTTCTTTAGAATCTATTTCAACATCGCCATACACTTCATCTGTTGATATTTGATGATATCTATTAACATTATATTTTAAGCAAGCATTCATTAAGTTAGCTGTACCAAGTACATTAGTTTTAATAAAAATATTTGGATTTTCTATAGAATAGTCTACTGCTATTTCAGCAGCAAAATTTACTACTGCATCAAACTTTTCTTCTTTAAATATTTTATCTATTTCTTCAATATTAGTAATATCTTCTTTAATAAATTTTAATTTTTTATATGATTCTAGATCTTTTATATTATCTTCACTTTCTTTAACAGATAAATTATCAATACATACTATATCATAATCAGGATATTTATCTAACATATACTTAAGAAAGTTTATTCCAATAAATCCTGCTCCACCTGTTACTAATAATTTCATTTAAATCATCTCCAACATAAAAATTATATCACAATAGAGTATAAAAAAAGATGACTAATAGTCATCTTTATATTATGGATGAAAATCTTTAACAAATATATTGCTTAATTGCTTTTCAATATTATCTAAGTCAGTATTATTTCTTGTTTGAACAGAACCATATTTTTGTGAAATCATCCAGTCTAATGCACTTGAATATCCTAATACTGGTATTTGTGTATTATGAGGTGATGTTTTATAGTATTTTTGAATATTTGATAATACTGTATATCTAATATCACCATTTTGTTCATAATATGCTGTTAATTCTTTAGCAAACATTTGAATTTTCTCATATTCATCATTTGATGTAATAACCCATATTGGAGTTTTTATTGTATATGGTGGAGTCTTTTTACAATCAGCATCTTTATCATATATAGTTGAAGGTACAAATGCACATCTTGTTGCATTCTTAGCTGGACTCATTGGTACTAGTACTGAGAATAAACTTCTCATATTCTCTTCTGACTTAGGTTTAACTATTAAATGACTTCCTTTACTTAATTTTGTTTTTTTATTATCTGAATAACTAATATCAACTTTTATTGATTTATTATATTGTCTAATTGCATCTGCTGTAGTGTTATACATCTGTGCTACACTATCAAGTGTAGTTTCACTATCGGTTGGTGTATAAATAATATGTTCTTCTAAGAAACCAGCATACATAGTTCCATATCCACCTTGAGATGTACCTGTTACTACAACACTATCAATATCAACGTTAAACATTTTAATATATGCATGTAATATATCTAATGCTTTATATATTGATCCTTCCCAATTACATGTCATATTAGATGGAGCAATTACTATTGCATTAACATCAGCATTATCGACTTTATTAATTGGATATCTATTAATATATAAAGCGGATTTTAAGAAGTGATATGTTTGATTTGCTTCGCTTGTTGTTGAACCTTTACATGGAACACTCCATCCAAATCCACCATGAAGTGCTAGTACTAAAGGATATTTAGTATTAGGATCAAAATTAGGTGGTAAATATAAATAATATGATATTCCGTTTTGTGGAAATGGATTATTTACTTTGGCTGTTTTATCCTGTGTAGATTGTTTTCTAAAGTAATAACCATCTTTATAATAAGATATTGATGGAGTTTTGTGTTTTACTTCACATTCAACTTTTTTAGTTCTTCCATTATCAAGTGTTATTTCCATACCAGGATGTAGTAATAATTCGTATGAATTATTTGATTTATATGAAGTAGCAGTTCCATCAGATACAACTTTTCCCGCATTTTTGATTTTATAATGTGTACCAGTTACCTTACTAGAATTTAAATAGATATATGCATTACCTGAACCATTTTCATATTCTGCAAAACAAGAACCATCTATTACTCCTTCGCCACCAGGATTTTGTTTTCCTAGTATTTCTTCATGTAATTGTTCCAATTCATCTAATTTTTCTTGTCTAATATCTGGATATCTAATAGTGCTTATATAATATTTTGCTGACAAGTAGTCATTTTCTTCTTCAGATTCTCTATAAATATTTATTAATTCATCTGCTCTTCTTACATATGCATCTCTAATATCAATTGTAGTAGTTAAATCTATACATTGTTTATAATCATTTGTACCAACTATATCTGCTATAACATTAACAAGTGTTGGTATTAAGAATATTAATATAGCAGCTATTATTTTAGCAGCAGAAGTTTTTAATGATTTAGCCAAAGCATCATTATCATTTTTCATTATTGCTTTTGTAATACCTATCATTATTGATACCATTAATATAATAGGAACTACGATTCTAATAATTTTAATAACTATTATAATGATATTTATGATACTTAATACTTCGGGAGAATCACATATACCCAATATCATATAAACACCTCTCTACAATAGATAGTATATCATATATCAATTATTTTAGGAATAAAAAAACATATTCGTTTGAATATGTTTTTAGTATCCTAATTCATCAATTAGTTTAGTTACATCTTCTTTATATTGATCTTTAACATGTACGAATAATAATGTGTTATCTACTCTACATAAATGATAATATTCACCATTATTATTTAATGTATATGTATTATAATTACCCATATTAGCTTCTGATTTAGATGATGTACCAGTTATTTTTGATTCAGAATTGTCTTTATTTTTTTCAAACATAGATTGTGCATTTTCAGCTGTATCTAATACATAAAATTCTGTTTGATATCCTTCTTTTACAGCAATAATTGCTTCTTTTAGTTGTTCAGAAGAAGCATATTGATTTGAAATATCAACTATATTGTAACCTAATTTTTCAGCTCTTTCTTTAAACTCTGCAGATGTTAAAACTGTCTTTTTAAAGCATCCTGCTAACATAAATACAGCTGCTATCATTATAATACTTAAAACTATTCTCTTTTTCATAAATCCTCCTTTCAATTGTATATCTATATTCATTATAACATATTCTTTTTTTATTTGTTAAAAGTGTCAACAATATATTTGAAAAACAAGTTTTTTTATATTTTTGATATCATTATGATATAATATATTAAAGGAAGGTGTTATATTATGAGTAGTTATATTATATGGATACTTTTACTTGCACTATGGAATGTAATATTATTCTATGGAAATGATCTTGGATTGAATGTAGTATTATTTATGATTCCATTATTAACATTTGTTTATATATTCTTGAGAAAGAATGAGAAAATAAATAATAAAAAAGGTTTACTATATTTGATACCAATGTCTCTATTATCATTAACATATTTGTTATTTGATGATACATCATTTAGTGCTCTTAATTGTATAGCAATTACTGTTCTATTTGGAGTATTATATGTATTTACTATTAAACCTGTAGATAGACTTAGTGAATTAGTTGATGAAGCTATTTCATTACTTGTTGTACCAATTACATATATAGGAAATTTCTTTAGGGTTTCAACAGCAAAAATAAGAGAGAAAATAAAAGTATCTAAAAAAGCAAGAAAAATATTATTATCTTGTTTAATAGTTTTACCAATAGTATTAATAGTTGTATCTTTATTATCAAGTGCTGATTTAATATTTGGAGAATTATTTGATAAGATTTTTGGTGGAATAATTGATTTCATTGAAGATGTAATATTTGATGATTTCTTTGGAAGATTAATAGTATTCATTATTGTATTCTTTGCAATTGGAACATCTATGATGTATATATTATATGAATATCCTAAGAAAAATGATAAAAAGATTGTTAAAGAAACTAAAACAAGAGATGTATTTACTATTAAATTATTAGTAAGTGTATTAAATGTAATTTATATTATATTTGATGTAATTCAAATTAAATCATTAATGTTACATAGTGTAGCAACTACTATTAATTATGCTGAATATGCTAGACGTGGATTCTTTGAATTATTAATTGTTTCTGTTATTAATATTGCAATTATATTAGTATCTAAGAAATTTGAAACTAAAGATAATGAAAAAGAATTTAATTATATTAATATTATGAATGTATTAATGGTATTCTTAACTATTATAATTATTGTTTCATCATTCTTAAGAATGAACTTATATGAATCTGCTTATGGATATACAACATTAAGATTATTAGTATATGTTGCTTTAATGACTGAAACTATATTAATGATACCAACAGTTATGTATATATTTAATTCTAATATTAAAATATTTAAATCATATATAGTTATAATACTATGTGCATATGTTATAACAAACTATATGGATATTGATTATCTAGTAGCTAGAAGAAATGTTAATAGATATTATGTTAATGAAAAAATTGATATAGATTATCTAAAGAATTATGGATATGATAACATACCAGTATTGGTTGAATTATATAATAAAACTGATGATTTATATGTTAAAGAAGAACTAAGAGAATACTTAACAATAATGAAAGAAGATATTGATCAATATTCAGTATTTACATTTAAATTATCAAGATATAAAGCTTATAAAGCATTAGAAGAAGATTTTAAATAATCTTCTTTTTTAGTGTATAAAATTATGATATACTTTTAATAGTAGGTGATTATATGAACGAAAGAGAAAGAGCACTTGATAGTAAATGTATTGCATGTGGTGGAAAACTTGTATTTGAACCTAGCATTGGAAAATGGAAATGTGAATATTGTAAGAGTGAATTTGATTTAGAAACTCTTGAAAAACATGAAACGCATGTTAGTAGTAAAAAAAATAATGAAACAGTAACTGAAGATAAAGATACTGATTATGTAGAATATCATTGTAAGGATTGTGGAGCTAAAATTATAGCAGATGAAAATACAGCATCTACATTCTGCGTATATTGTGGAAATACTGCAATATTAAAAAGTAAGTTATCTGGAAAGTTTGCTCCTTCAAAAATAATACCTTTTAAGAAAACTAAAGATGACGCTATTGAAGCATTTAAGAGTTTATATAAAGGAAGACCATTAATGCCTAAGTTCTTTAATGATCCTAAGAATATAGAAAAAATAAGTGGAGTATATATTCCATTCTGGTTATTTACTTTTGAAAATAATATTGTTGTTGACGCTAAAGGAACAAAAGTTAAAACTTGGACTGTAGGTGATACAATATTTACTAAAACTGATACATATAAAATTGATAGAGATGTAGATATTAAATTTGAAAATGTTCCTGTTGATGGATCTACTAGATTTAATGATGATATTATGAATACAATTGAACCATTTAATTATGCAGAAATGGTTAAATATAATCATGCATATCTATCTGGTTTTCTTGCTGAAAAGTATGATGTAGAAAGTGATAAATCAAAAGAAATAGCTTTACAAAGAGTTCATAGTAGTGAAGATCAAGTTATTAATAATTCTATGCTTGGCTATACTACTAGAACAAAATTAAAAACTGAATATAAGGATAAAAATACTGTTACCGAATATGTTTTACTTCCAGTATGGATGGTAAATGTTAAATATCAAGATAAGTTCTATACTTTCGCAATGAATGCTCAAACAGGAGAATTCGTTGGTAATATTCCAGTAGATAAAAAGAAAGCAGTATTTATATTCGCAGCTATAACAATTGGCATTGCTCTAATAGTTATACTGGGATCATACTTATATTGGTTGGGAGGTAACTAATGAAAAAGATTTTGACACTTATATTAAGTTTTATATTATTAGTTAACCCTGTATTTGCTCTTCCAACTGGAGAAGATAGAGTAAATTTACCAAATTATGGAGTTAATAAAAAATGGACAATTGATTCTAATAATAAAACTAATGTACTTAGAACTCCATATGTTGATGCTACTAAAAAAATATATGATTATTCTAATATATTAACTGATGAAGAAGAAAAAGAAATATTTAATAAGATAGGCCAATTTATAGAACATACTCATATGGATATGGTTATTGTAACTGTTAATTTACCATATACAAATGATTTAGAAAATGAAAACTGGGCTGCTGATTTTTATGATTATAATGATTTTGGTCTTGATTTTGAACATTATGATGGAGTCTTATTATTAAGAAATACATATGAACAGGACCCATATTTCAATGTTTATACATTTGGAGAAGCACAATTATATTTTGACTATTATAGATGTGAAAATATGTTAGATCATATTTATCCATATTTTAAACAAAAACAATATTTACCGGGTATTAATATATTTATTGAAGATTTTACAAATTATTATGATATGGGAAAATCTTTAACTGATTATTATGTAGATGATATGGGTTATATTCATAAGAATTTTGAAATGCCAGTTATACCTGCATTAGGTGGCGGTGGTATTGTTGCTTTAATAACTATACTTGTTATGGTTAAAAAGAATAAAATGGTTAAAAAATCTACTGAAGCTAATGATTATTTAGCTAATGATTCAATTAAATATAACGTTAAGAGTGATATTTTAACAGGTAGTTTCACAACTCACCACACAGTTCACAGAGATTCTGGAGGCTATGGTGGAGGACATGGTGGCGGAGGCCACTTCTCATCACACAGCGGTTCTTCAGGTGGAGGACATGGTGGTGGCGGAGGTCGTCATGGATAAGAATTAATATTTATTAATTCTTTTTTTGTGATATAATAAAATTGATTAAAGGAGGTGTACATAATGCTAGTAAGTAATAATTGGAAAGACTATGAATGTATTGATGCTGGTAATGGTGAAAAGCTAGAAAGATGGAAAAATGTAATTCTTAGAAGACCAGATCCATGGGCATTATGGACACATAAGGATACTCCCGATTGGAATAATTATCATGCTATATATTATAGAAGTGATAAAGGTGGAGGACACTGGGAAAATAAGAAAAAAATTCCTGACTTCTGGTCAGTTAATTATAGAGATTTAACTTTTAAGGTTAGTCCTACTGGTTTCAAACATACTGGTTTATTTCCAGAACAAGCTGCTAACTGGGATTTTATTATTGATAAAATTCAAAATGCAGGAAGACCTATAAAAGTACTTAATTTATTTGCATATACTGGTGCTGCAACAATGGCTGCATCATTTGCTGGTTCTTATGAAGTAGTTCATGTTGATGCTTCCCAGGGTATGAATGAATGGGCTAAAGAAAATGCTAAACTTTCTCACTTAGAAAACAATAGAATTAGGTATATTTGTGATGATGTATTAAAATTTGTAGAAAGAGAATTTAGACGTGGTAATAAATATGATGCTATTCTTATGGATCCGCCAACATATGGACGTGGACCAGGTAAACAACTATGGAGATTTGAAGATAGTTTAAATAGATTAATTGATTCATGTATTAAAATACTAAGTAATAAACCATTATTCTTGCTTATTAGTTCTTATACTAAAGGAATTACACCTGAAATACTTAAAAATGTATTAAATACAGCTTGTGAAGGTAAATTAAATGGCAAAATTACTACTGATGAAATTGGAATTAAAATAACTAATACTGACATGATACTTCCTTGCGGTGTTTATGGAAGGTGGGAAGAAAATGAAAAGTAGAATAATATTTAAAAGTATATTTGTATTAATACTTGTAGTCATTTTATTCTGCCTTGTATTTATTATTTATGATAAAGCGGGTAAAAGGGCTCGTATATATGATCCTTTACTTCTTAGTACATATACAATAATGTACGATAATGAAGGAAAAGACTGTATGAGTACACCGGAAGTTATATATAAAGATAATAAATATAGTTATTCACTTCCATGTATTAGTAGTTATGATACATATTTATTATGGGATGATGGCACTAAGGAATTAGTTAAGAATGCTTTAGAAAATAAAAAAGTAGATATTGATTCATTAGTTAGTCATGGATTAAAGATTGATAAAAATGAAATATAATATAAATGTAATATATGAAGATAATCATTTATTAGTAGTAGAAAAGCCAATAAATATACCTACTCAAGAAGATAGTAGTAAAGATAAAGATATGCTTACTATTTTAAAAGAATATTTAAAAGAAAAGTATAATAAACCAGGTAATGTTTATTTAGGATTAGTTCATAGATTAGATAGACCTGTAGGTGGAATAATGGTATTTGCTAAAACTAGTAAATGTGCATCAAGATTATCAGAACAAATAAGATTAAATAAGTTTAATAAGATTTATAATGCAGTAGTAATGAATAAAATTAATGACCATGGGTCACTTACAGATTATCTGCTTAAAGATACTAAAAATAATATAGTTAAAGTAGATAAGAATGGTAAAGAATCTAAGTTAAATTATAAAAGAATTAAGACTATTGATAATATGAATCTTGTTGAGATTAAACTAGAAACTGGACGTTCTCATCAAATAAGAGTACAAATGTCACATAATGGAAATCCACTATATGGAGATCAAAAATATAATAAAAATGCTAAAAATGGTGAACAATTAGCTCTTTTTTCTAAAAAATTAGAGTTTTTTCACCCAATTACTAACGAATTATTAACATTTGAGATTGATTTACCAGATAGATATCCATTTAATATATTTAAAAGTTAGAGGTAAAATATGGAAGAAGAATTTATAAATGATACTGACTATTTAGATCAACATTTCTTAATTGATAAAAAAATAATTAATGCATTAATTGATTATTCTCATTTAAGACTTATAGATGAAGTTGTCGAAATAGGACCAGGTAAAGGGGAAATTAGTGATACAATTGCTAAAAGAAGTAAACATCTTACATGTATTGAAATTGATAAGAAATTAGAACCATTTATTAATGTATTAAAAGATAGACATAGTAATGTAGATGTTATATATGGAAGTGCACTTGATGTATATATTCCTAAATGTAATAAAATAATATCAGCATTACCATATTCAATAACAGAACCATTTATTGAAAAATTACTTAGATGTGAATTTGATGAAGCAATTTTAATTGTTGGAAAAAGATTTGCTGATAATGTAGTAGAAAAGAATCATAATAAACTAGCGTTACTTACTAATTCATTCTTTGTATGTGAAAAAATAATGGATATTGGTCCTGATGCATTTGATCCAAGACCTAGAGTAATGTCATCTATGATTAGATTAACTAAATTAAGAAGAGAAGAATTAAAGAATAGTTATAAAAGATTTATGTTTAGAGAGATGTTCTTTAATAGAGATAGAAAATTAAAGAATAATTTAGTTGAGTCATTAATAGAATTTGTTAAATTGCATAACAAAACCCTTACTAAGAAAGAAAGTAAGGCAATAGTACAAGGTATGGTAGATGAATATAAAGTACCAAAAGAAATGTTAAATAAGAAAATGGAAAACTTATCTAACGAAGAATATGAAATATTATATAACATATTAAAATAGAGCTTTAAAAGCTCTATTTTTTATTGAATCATTTTCTTGATTTCACTAAATAGTACTGGTTTTAATGATTCTATATTTGTTGGTCTATCAAATATAATTGAATCATATACAACACTACTTACTAAGTTTACTATCATGAATAATACTACTTCTGGATTTTTAATCTTTTTGTTATATTGTTTTAATCCAACAACAAGCATTTTCTTAATATCTATATAATCTTCGTTATTTTCCTCATTAAATAATCCTAAATATAGATATTTACCAATTAATTCTGTTAAATCTTTATTTTTTGATAAAGAATTAATAATATAATCAAAAATATTTATTAATTTATCTTGATAATCATTAATTTTCTTATTAGTTGTATTAATAACAGCTTCATCAAATAACAACCTAGATTTTTCAATGATAACTTTTTCTTCTATATCATATTTATCTTCAAAATATAAATAGAATGTTCCTTTAGCAACACCAGCATCTTCTACAATATCATTAATAGAAGTATTAAATGATCCTTTTTTCATGAATAATGTATATGCTGATGATAGTAAATTTTCTCTTTTAATTTGCTTTTTTTCCTCTACTTTGGAAAAATGTTCCCCTGAATCTTCCATATTTCTCCCTTTCGCGCGTATATAATAGTACATAAATGACTAAAAGTCAAATATTTTTGGTCATTTTTTCCAATATTTTAGTTGATTTTTAGGGAAATGTGCTATAATATGTCTGGAAGGGTGATATTATATGTGTATATATGTCAAAAGAGTAATTATTTATACAAATAATATCACACTTGCTTAGAATCCTTTAATGATTGTAACAAGTGTGAATTTTTTCGCATGTAAAAATTTTAAAGGAGATAATTATAATGATAGAAATAAGTTTAAATAAAATAAATAAAAATTATGGTTTTAATAGTGTTTTAAATGATTTATCTTTTGATATAAAAACTGGTGAACGTGTTTCCTTAATTGGAAGAAATGGGTGTGGTAAAACTACTACACTTAGATTAATTATGGGTTTAGAAAGACCTGATAGTGGCACAATAAATATTAGAAAAGGATCTACTATTGGTTATTTAACTCAAATTCCACCATTAGAAAGTGACGATGTGTCAGCAAATGAAGTATATTTAAGAGGAGTAAAAGACTTAATTGATCTTGATAATAAGATTAATGATTTTGTTATGAATATGGATTCTTCTGAAAAGTCTATTAAAGAACTAACAGTACTTCAAGAAGAATTTAGAATTAAAGGTGGATATCAATTAAAAGAAAGAATTGAAAAGATTAAACACGGTTTTAAATTAAGTGAAAGTGTTTTAAATACTAAATATAATAATTTAAGTGGTGGAGAAAAGACCATTGTTAATTTGGCTAGTTTAGTTTTAAGTAATCCTGATATTCTTTTACTTGATGAACCTACTAATCACTTAGATATTGATACTTTAGAATGGTTTGAAGACTATTTAAATAGTTATAAGGGCGCTATTTTATTGGTTAGTCACGATAGATACTTTATGGATAGAGTATGTAATAAAGTAATATGTATTGAAAATGGACATGAAGATATATATTTTGGAAACTATTCATATTATTTAGAAGAAAGTGATAAAAGATTTTTACTTCAAATGCAAAAGTATAAAAATCAACAAAAAGAAATAAAAGCTATTAAAGAAGCGATTGTTAGATTAAAAGAATGGGGTAATAAAGCAGATAATCCAATTTTCTTTAGAAGAGCAGCAGCTATGGAAAAAAGACTTGAGAGAATGGAGAAGATTGATAAACCTGTTGAAAAGAGTGAACTAAAGATTAATTTAGATACAATTAAGAGAAGTGCAAACTGGGTAATTGACATTAAAGATTTGTATTTACAAATTGACACTAAGTCGTTACTAGAGAGTGCAAACATGAATGTATACTTCAAAGAACGTGTTTGTTTAATGGGAAAAAATGGTTGTGGAAAGACTACTTTAATAAAAAATATAATAAATAATACACACGATAATATAAAATTGGGTGCAAATGTTAGTATAGGGTATATTCCACAAGAAATAAGGTTTGAAAATGAAGAATTAACAGTTTATGAACATATGAGAAAGAGTTTTGTAGGAAGTGAAAGTGAACTTAGAAGTAAATTAAATAGATTTTATTTCGGAGAAGAATCAATTTCTAAGAAACTTAAAAATATCAGTGGTGGTGAAAAGGTAAGAATTAAATTACTTGAATTAATTTTGCAAAAAGCCAACTTTCTAATTCTAGATGAACCAACTAATCATATTGATATTGATACTCGTGAAATATTAGAAGAAGCACTTCTTGATTTTGATGGATCTATATTATTTATTTCACACGATAGATACTTTATTAATAAGATTGCTACTAAAATAGTTAGATTTGAAAATAGACACTTGGTCACTTATAATGGCAATTATGATTATTTGGCATCGCTAGATAACAGAAAAAAGATAATTGAACCTGTTACTAAGAAAGAAATAGTTATTAAAGGTAGTAATAGATTAAATGAATTCTTAAAAGATGCTAATAGAGTAGAAGAAATTACAATTGGATGTAATTCTAAAGTATATAGAATAAGAAAGAAAAGTAAAACATTCTATTTGAAAATAGCTGATCATTTAAGTAAAGAATCTATAATGCTTGATTATTTAAAAAATAAGATTAAAGTTCCTGAAAAGATGTTTTATGAAAAATATAATGGTAAATCATATATATTAAGTCGTGAAATAAAAGGAGAAATGCTTTGTAGTAAGTATTATGAAGAACATCCTCTAGAAGGTATAGATATAATAATTGAAGCATTTAATGATTTATATAATATTGATTATAGTGATTGTGTTGTTGATGAAACAATTGATACTAAGATTAAAGAAATTGAAAGTAGATTTTCATCAATAAAAAATAGTGATATTAGAAAAGAAATATTAGATCGATTTCATAGTAAAGAAGCAATTCTTAAGTATTTAAAAGGTAATAAACCAAAACAAATAATGGGATTTACTCATGGTGACATGTCTTTACCTAATATATATGCTTTAGATCATCACTTTAATGGTTTAATAGATGTTGGAAATGCTGGTATATCAGATATATATTATGATTTAGTGGTATGTGAAATGTCTATTGAAAGAAATTATGGAAAAGAATACGTTCAAGTTTTCTATGATAAATTAGGAATAGAAAAAGATGAATTCAAGAGTGATTATTATAGAATACTATTAAGTTTATAAGAAGGAGCTAAAAAGCTCCTTTTTTTGTGATTTTTATTTTTGAATAGAATATGATATAATATAATTGTAATAGTATTTACAAATGAAATGTAAAAATCAGGTGATTTTATTGAATATTTACACTTTCAAATATATAGTAATAATAGAGAGGTGTATATATGAATAAAGAATTATCTGGTAATTCTATTGCTTTAACTAAGGGTGCTAATGCAAAAGTTAGAGAATGGTATTTAAAGAATCTAGGTAAAAATAATAAACTCTTTATTCCATCTTTAAATAATGTTGTAATGCTTCCCTATGTTAAAGAAGAATCTAGGGAAGA
>JAEEGL015739177.1_pt1 | contig 24104 bp, 50 predicted proteins | sample 9134231 | NCBI WGS metagenome assembly JAEEGL01 (sample SAMN16246548, study PRJNA631951) | gut metagenome | biome: gut microbiome; feature: rumen; material: fiber-attached | host: Bos | place: Iran: Karaj | collected 2018-10
ATATGTATTACTCTCCTTTGACAAATGTAGTCTGGAAGTCCTCCAGAAGTTTAGCGGCAAGAGCCGGTTCCTTAATTGCGAAGTAGTTGGCGTTCTTCGCAAAGCGCGTCAGGAACTTCTTTACCTTTTCCTTCTCGGTATCCTCAGGATGATCCGCAAGGTACTGCTTGAGCTTGACATCGAATTTCTCGATGATCTCAGCGGCAATGGCCTGATCCTCGGAAACCTCGGCTGCCTTCTGCTTGCTGCGGTAAGCGTCAACATCCGTATCGGACTGCGCGATCTGGAAATAATTTGTGAGGAAATACCTGGTGCAGTATGTAAGGCCGGAACCGAGCGCCTGAGAAGGATCACCCTGAGAGCCGGTGACAAACCACGGAACCTCGATCCTGTCTTCGGGATCGTCATCGTTCACCCATGTGAACAGCATGTCGGCATGGACAAGCATCTCTGTCGCTTTCTGCTCGTAGGGCTTGCCGGTCTTGTCGATCTTGGTGTTGACAATGACGTTCTGATCGATGTTAGCCGTACCGGGAACAATGGACGGGATCAGGGAAACCCCGTACTTCTTCATGCCGCTGGTGATCTTGGCAAGGATCGTCGTCATATCGGCATATTTATAGTTGTAACCGCTCTTCTCCTTGGATACCACGTCAGACATGGCGCGGATCTTGGCGAGCTTCTGAACAAGAGTCAGCTTTTCACTCTCTTCCATTCAATCCCTCCTTACTCGCCGAGAAGAGCGCTGAAGTTTGCAGCAACCTTGTCGTTCTTCTCTTTCATCCTGATGTACTCTTCACGAGTTTCCATCAGTCTGCTGTTGTACTCCTCGATCTCACGGATTTTGTTATCGATATCCTCGCCGAGCTGCTTGAGATTCTGGACTGTCGAGGTGACAAGAGAGATCGCGGAATCATACTGCTGCGTACAGGCATTCAGCTCCCGTTTCTTCAGTTCGAGGACATCATCATTACCGAACAGTGACATTATGTATTTTTCTCCTTTGATTCTTTAATGTAAGTTGCCGCTTCATCTGCAACATGGAGAAGCCATGCAAACGGGAACGCTTCATACGCCGAACTGACATCTTTATTCCCATCCCAAGCGCCCATATGACAGTTGATTGCGACAGCTTCAGCAGGTTCCAGTTTCATAAAATGCTGGATGAGATACACGGATTTACTGCCGTGCCCACCGAAACAAAACTTCTCCTGAATCGTGTACGCATCATAGCTTTCCCACTGCCCGGATTCGTTCTTTCTGTTTCGTTTCTCTGTCGCGTAAAAGTTGACTTTGCATACATCGTGAAATAACGATGAGATAATCACGGTATCCTCCGGGACTTCGATTTCAGGGTAGGCAGCAAGCAGACGCTTCAATTCATCATAGACATTCAGCGAATGCTCAAGCAGCCCACCAGCATAGCTTCCGTGAAAACGTGTGCTTGCTGGAGCCGTAAAGAAGTCCGTCTTCTGTACGAGCCAATACAGGAACTCGTCGATACCTGGACGTTCGATTTTCTCACACAAAGCCATAAATCGTTCTTTGTTATCCAGTCGCATAACTCCTCTCGTATATGTATTGTTTGGGCAAAAGCCCTGGCTGGGATGGCGGGATTTGAACCCACTATGTCGGAGTCAAAGTCCGGTGTGTTACCTGTTACACTACACCCCATTATAGCAGTTATTATTTTTAACTTGATATGTATAAAGAGAAGTCTGCCTTTGCAGACGACTCTTTCAAAGCAATGTCGCTTTCCATCTATTATAGTCAATAGCATAGTCGGCTTCGAGCTTACGCTGCTTCGCCATAGGCGTATTCCGGCCGCTGTCGAGCTTGTAGGTCTTTCCCGCCATATGCTCAGCGGCAAGCTCCGTAAACTCCGCAGGATGCCCGGCAAGTTCAGATTCATAGATCCTGTAAAACTTGCCGGAAAGCCATACACGGTAGTAACTGAGCTGCGAAGATGTACGTCCGTCTTCGAGGCACAGCTTTGATCTTCTGGACAATTCGACACGCATACTTTGTACCGTCGGCACGGCACGAATCCCGCGAACCAAAATATCGCCTTCGGCTCTGTCACGATAAACGATCTTATCAGCTCCATAGTTCGGATGCTTATAGATAAACTGAGAAAGCGTGGCGCAATTCCGCATCGCTTTAAGAGATTCACGGTAGATCGGATAGTCCTGCCCGTTGAAACGAACAAGCATTTCCTCAAAATCGACATCCGATGCCTTAACGGAAAAGATGTCTTCTTCCTTCATACCGCTGTACGCGAGCCAGTAATAACAGCGCAGCGTATTGTCGGCCGTCTGCTCTGATTCGCTGTCACAAATCTCATCCAAATAGCGCTGCAGGTGCTTTGGATTCTTTACCGTCTGCCGTTTCATCTTTTCAAGGCTTACGGCATCAACGTGAAGCATCCCGTCACAAGCGCCCGGAACCCCGGTTTTCAGGCACCATTTGACATATTCCTGCAAAATCGTGAGCCGGAGCTGTTGGCTTTTGGCACGGAGACAGAGCATCTCATCGATGATCGGCTGCAGTGTTTTCGCATCCCGTGTGCAGAGATCCGCGCCCCACTGTATCTCATAAGGCTCAAAGGCATTCAGAGTCGAATAGCAGGCATCGCGGATACTCTGCTTCATCGTGTACTGTTTCGCAAACTTTTCCTTCTGTTCGATGTTATACATAGCAAAACTCTCCTCATTATGATATGTATCACGCAACAGAAGTTGCGTTCAGGGAAGTTGCACGCTGCCAGAGGGACAGCAGAACGTCAGGATTAAGAAACGCGATCACAGAAGTTGCGAGTGTACTCGCTTCCGCAATCTGCGCCATGTGTTTGTGAGGAATCGTTGTACGATACACACCAAGACGTTCCTTGGAAACGCTGACGGGATTTTCACAGAGAGCCATACTGTCTCTCTCAAGCCCGGTTTCCTTCGCTGGCAGGATAACATGCGTTGGCTGGTTAACCTTCTTCAAATGACTCGTCAACGGGATGACGATCACATTCGGGCTATAAGCATTACCCAGATTGTTCTGAAGAATGAGGCATGGGCGATAACCGTTCTGCTCACTGCCCTTACCCTCAAGACGCACGCTAAAAACATCCCCGATTTGAGGCTGTCTGCTTGTGTTGTTCACGATGTTACATCCTTTCGCTGTTCTTTACAGCTATAGTATAACATGCGAAAACACGAAAGTCAAGTTAATTTTGAAATTTACACGAAAAAATTTTTTCAGTCTGCAATCATGGTGTAAGTTGATACAGATTTCCCGTTTGCGCAGACGATGTTAAAAACCGTGCCGAAGCTCGGCTTGTCGTCGAACATCTGGACTTCTTTCACACGCTCAAAGCTCAGCTTATCACACACGTTAGAGAAGCAGATTCTGTCCGGCTTCAAGTTAATTATAACATCGCTGAACCGCATGGTAGCTTTCATCGTAGGAGAATAGCACTCGTTCTGATTATCCGTCAAATAGATATAGCACGACGGATTCTTCTCTCTGCAATAACGCGAAAACTCTGACACACTGATCTTTCTCATTCTTTTTACGCAATCCTCCGTTGATTTTAATAACGGAGTGTGATAAACTGCATAGCAGGACATGATTGGGGTCTTGTCCTGCTGTGTGCAGCAATGCACACCCCTGCCGTGTCTTTGGTCGGGTACGGCAGTCCTTTCTTTGTCATGTGGTTCTTTTGGTCGGGAACTTCGTGACGTGGAGGCTCCTTCGGGAGCCTCTTTTCTTTGTGTTTTCAAGGAAAAGTCCTTGACAAAAACTATTGTTTCTGTTATTCTCTCAATAGAAACTTTAGTTTAGTCGAATGATAACACAAAGAGGGAACGATGTCAACCTTACAACTCACACAAAATTAAGAGGTGTACATTCATGGAATTTCACGAAAGGCTGAAAGCGCTTAGAGTGCAGGCATCCATGACACAAAAACAACTTGGAGAATTACTTGACGTTTCTGTAGTAACGATCCGTAATTGGGAAACCGGGACAAAGCTGCCGTCCATGCAGGCAATTATTTCTCTGTCCAAAACATTACACACAACGTCAGATTATATCCTTGGTATTGAGCATAACAAGATCCTCGACACGATACCGATGTCGAAAACAGAGGCAAAGCTGCTGTCAGATTACAGAGGTTTGGATAAATACGGCCAACGCGCCGTTGAAGTCGTGTGCGCAATCGAAAAACTGCGCGTAGAAGAAACGGAGGATGCAAAGCGCAAGTATGTGATCCGCTACATCCCGAAATACTCGACGCCATCGGCGGCCGGATATGCCGTGCCGCTTGACGGTGAGGACTATACACTGATCCCTGTTGACGAGAGCGTACCGCATGACGCCGACTTTGCGACAGAGGCACACGGCAACAGTATGGAGCCCTATATTCACGACGGAGATACCGTATTTGTAAAGAAAGACTGCGAATTGGATGTTGGTGATGTCGGTATTTTCATCGTAAACGGGGCGAGGTACTGCAAACAATACTACATCGATAAGGATAGAAACCTTACACTGGTTTCAGCGAACCCGGATTTAAGGGAAAGCAATGTGTATGTCAGCGCCGAGAGTGACGCAACTGTATTGTGCTGCGGCAAGGTGCTGCTCGGTGAGAGCATACCGTTGCCTGATTATTTTCTTGAAGAACTTTGAAAGCGTGGCATTCAGCCGCGCTTTCTCCTATGTTCGTCAAAATTTATATAGGAATCTGGAATCTCAGGCTTCCACTGAACTTTGCACATATCACAATGATAATCTGGATCGCTTGGCGGGAAGATATTATACTGAGACATGAAAACACTACTGTACATCTTCTTATTGATGCCATGCTTTTTCAGATTCTCATTCATGGCAACAATAAAATCTCGCTGGACTTTGTAGCTGTATGCCTTTTGCGCTGCGGTATCTCCGAGTGCAACAAGATCGATGCCAAGTTTAGCATCGCGCCATGTGAGAAACCCGCGATTGGCGAGAAGAACACGCAGCGCCGTCAGATCATCATAATAATCACAGCTTATATTGATATAATAAGCGTCGCGTTTCCCTCTGATGATATAGGTTTCTGGAATCGGATATGGAAAGTAGGCATCCCATGATGTGCTGACTTCTTTCAGAAGAACTTCGTCACGACGATGGAGCCGATCCTCTAACTCTTCTTCAAGAGCCTGGTTAATCACAGACTTCTCCCAGGAATCGCGCACATTTTCCTCCACCTGATGGTGCCTGTCATATTCCTTTCTTACGCTTTTTACCTGAGCTTTCTCAGAAGAAAGACGAATAATCCAGAACAACCCGAGGATAATGGCTAAAACTAATGCCATACTTTCACCACCCGTTTATCTTATAGCGTCACCGATCTTCTCGATCGCAGCATCAATAGATTCAGACGCATCATTTAACGCGTCGATCGCAGCTTCTCTCTTCTCATACGTTTCACTATATTGAAAATTTTCAGGCGTATTATCAAGAGCGTCCTCTTCCTGATCGATCACTGTGGAAACCAGCGTCGCGGCGGAAGAAAGCATATTCTTTGCGCGATTCAACATTTCTCTACGTTTACTGTTAATGGATTACGCCTCCGTTCAACAAGATTTCTCCCAAATACTGGGGAAGGTAAACTCAACGCCGAGCTTATCACTATCGATACACATAAACCGTATAGACAATGCGTGGGTGATGAGTTTGTAAAACAGATGGTCATGAGACTGAATGACAATATCCGAACATTCCATACGGATACTGATCGTCATTTTAATATCATCAACTTCAACTTCAAATGACTCGCCGCCAAATTCCTCGGCAAGTTTATCGATCACGCCGCAATACTGCGCAAGGATCGATTTGCTTTCAGCATTTTCACGAAACGTCGGAGAGAACTGTTTTGTTGCTTCGTCCGTCACCATTGTCACAACATCATAGCATTTTATGAAAGCCATTGCAAAACCTCCTATTATTCAATGGGAACCGTCAGGCCGTGGAATGTGAACGTCATGCACACGGTTCCGTCCGTTTTTGGGTAAACCTCGAAATTAGACGCGAACTTCGCCGCGTGGATGAAGCTCTCAAGATTACGAATGAGAATGATGCCGCCTGTAACACTGACACTGCCCATACTTTGGTATGGTTTGTGCAGCTTATACGTTACCTTTGCGTGAGAACCACGCGCCAGGTACTTCATTGCCTTGTAGGTATAGAGGATCTCGCGCATTCGCAGCGGATTCAGGATAGAAGTCCTGCTCTCATCCTTTTGGATATCTTCGGCGAGCGCAAGCAGGATCTCATCGAGCTCGGCCGCCATCTCTTCTTCGGATGAAAAGTCTTCATGAAAATCAAACTCATTCATAATTCCAACTCCTTTTGCTGTATTGTATCATACAGCCCGTGGTATTTCAAACGGTTCCACAGAAACCTGATTATTTCTTATAGGTGCCGTGCATTCTTTCATAAACATGAAACTTTTGTTCAAGCTCAGGCGGCTCCTTTGCACGCCCGAGTTTCGTGAGTGAGCCATCAGTGTTCACTTCATACAGAAAATAGAAATCGCGGGTTGGCTTACTGGTTAGGATACAGACAGGTTCCCCTTCCGTATTATAGTAGCCAACCCACGCGATCTCACCTTTCGGCGTCTTCACATTCATACGGCATCGGCGAGAAATGAAACGCACATTGCCACGATATCGGCGGCCTTTGTAACTTCTGCCTCGGTATTCATTTTTGAAAACGAAAAGCGCAGAGAGCTACGCGCCTCTTCAGGCTCAAGCCCCATCGATAAGAGTACACGGCTCGGCTCCGATTCATGGCTCCTGCAGGCTGAACCAGCGGAAACGCACACACCGTTTGCATCGAGCATGAGAAGCAAAGTTTCAGCATCGATGCCATCAAAACGGAGGTTCAGCGTCTTGCCGTGCTTAATAATGAGATCCCCATTAACATGAACGATCTCACGACGATCACCGAGTCGTTCAAGCAGCTCGTTATAGAACACCTGCTTCAGCATCGAGTTATGGATATCTACATCACGAAGCGTTTCATTCATGAGCTCACACGCAGCGCCAAAGCCCACGATCCCAGCGACATTTTCCGTGCCGCCGCGAAGCCCAAACTCCTGAGCGCCGCCGCCGAAAATCAGCGGATCGCAAATCGTCCTGTCTCTGATGTACAGAGCGCCGACGCCTTTCGGCCCGTGAATTTTGTGAGACGAGATCGAAAGGAAATCACAGCGGAACCTGTTCACATTGAGCTTGGAGCACCCGGCAGCCTGCACACAGTCAGTGTGAAACAGGATGCCATGCTCTGCACATATCGCGCCGATTTCTTCGATCGGGTTTTCCGCACCGGTTTCGTTGTTCATATACATAACAGAGACAAGCCCGGTGTCGGAACGGATCATGGATTCCAGATTTCCGGCCTCCACATGTCCGTTTTTATGGACAGGCAGAAACGAAACATCAAAGTCGTGTTTTATGCTCAAATTCCTTACAGAATTGATGACGGAATCGTGTTCGTTACTGGCTGTAATGACGTGCGTTTTTTCAGACTTCCTCAGAAAATCCAGTAACGAGAAGAAAACCGTGTTGTTTGCCTCCGTACCGCCGGATGTGAAGATAATCTGATCCGGCCTGCCCGCTCCGACAAATTCGGCAACCTGAGCCCGAGCTTTTTCGACGGCTTCCTTCGCGTCACGCCCGAGTTTGTAGAGCGTACCTGGATTCCCGTACTCTTCTGTCATGTACGGGATCATACACTCGAGAACCTTGGGATCGATGCGCGTCGTCGAAGCGTTGTCGAGATAAATCATCTTATCACTCCCTGTTCACTATAATACTAATGATGATCTTTGTCCATACGATAGGAAAGCACAGCCCCATCAGAGTGAGCCTAACGATACTCATCTGGATGAGGTCAAACTTCATCTGGCTATTTACATTCTTCGCATATACTTCCGCAAGAATCGTGAAGAACACGAAAGACAGAAAAGCGAGGATGCCATAGACGATCAGAAAAGTTTTCAAGAAGAACGATCACCCTTCCCTTCTGCAGTTTGTAGGATTTCCTCCAGCGTGCGAGGCGTATAATCCATATACGGAAGCATACAACCAACGTTGTACATACGGCTCGGTTTCCCGTAGAGCTCACGCATTTCATACTGGACACGCTGCATCATATGCCACTCAAAACTGTTGTGTACATGCCCATAAAGATGAACCGCCCCGTAATAGTGCTTGTTGTAGCACGGGATTGGGTAGTGACAGAGCACAATATCGTGCCCGTTCTCGTGAAGCTCTTTGTAATCCACGATTTCAGCGAAGCACGAACGGAGGCGCTGGTTCTTCAGGAGTTTGCTGTCGTGATTTCCGAGGCAAAGACGCTTCGTTCCGTTGAGATAATCAAAAATCTCAGCGGTTCTCTCCGGGCCGTGCCATGAGATATCTCCGAGAACCCAGATTTCATCCTCAGCTTTGACTACCGCGTTCCAGCGATCAACCAGCGCATCATCGTGCTCTGTGATGGACTTGAACGGGCGGTTATCAAAGGCGAGAATATTTGTATGCCCGAGGTGAAGATCTGAAATATAAAATGTCTTTCCTATTTCGATCTCTCCTTTCCGATAAGTGGTAATAAGTTGCGCGTTATATAGAAAACCTGCGCTTATCGCGCAGGTTATTACTTGTTAAGAGTTGAACAGAAACTCTTGAAGCTCTTCATCCGTACAGGGCTCCTGTTCTTCATCGTAAACTGCGATGGGCATTTTCGCAGTAAGCATTGTGGTGGACATCAATTTCTGGAGCAACTGCATATCCACATTTACATCACGCCATACAGACTCGATTCTCGGTTCTTCATACGGGACGATTATGGGAGCGCATTCCCAGTCAAGATTTCCAAGAAATGCGGCGCGTAGCTGCTCCCACTCAGATCGCAGTAAAGAGTTTTCGCCCATCACGCGCCTCCAAACAGGAACTCTTCAAGCTCCTCGTCTGTACAAGGCTCCGGTTCCGGCATCGGTTTCTTCTTTGGCCTTCGCTTCATTGGAGGTGAGCTTACGGAGGCAGGATAAGCTGGCGTGTAATAGTAAGTATAGTCACTTGTAGTTACGCCAGCCGTTGCCGATCCAGATGCTACCCCAGATGCCACCCATCCATACCAGCTCGTGGTGGCTGTCGTTACGTCTTGCTGCCACATCAGTACAGATCCTCACTATATAAACTCTCTTCACCGCGCTGGGCTTTGAGGTGACGAAGCTCCGCCGGGATCTGCCCGCACTCAATGGCGTGGTGAAAAGCCTGCTCCCTTGTGAGGAAATCACCGCGATGATCGATGAAGCCCTCTTCTACCTGTTCCCTGTATGTATCACCGAATTTGTTCTTCGCGTCAAGGTCATACAGGATTCCGTATCCGCAGTGATGTCTCCAGCACGGAATCACGATGCCGTTGATGCGAACGGCTGCGACTAAAACCATTCCGAACAACCTCCGTTTCTCTTCTACTTCTTCACATGGACATTCACCTTGAACAAACCGCCGAGGATGCAGAGGATAATCCAGACACCGACTGCGATTTTCCATGAGAACGCAAGGCTGAAAGCCCAACACACAATACGAATCAGGCCGCTCGTCGCAAGGAAGCTCACGCCGAGACATGCCAGATAGATCAGGATAACAATTAACGCTGCCATTTTATCACCTCATTTACTGTTTTCTTGTAACAGGCGGCGGAAACACGACACCATCGTATTCCCGCCAGATTTTCCCGTCGAATGAACGCCAAGAGTAGCCGCTGAACTCATCCTTCGTCGGCATTACAGGAGCCTGCACGATTCTCATCGGGTAACAGACGCCAAGCGTGTTATCGTCGAGTGTGGTTGTGGGTATCTCATCAACAGGATACCCACGCTTTTCGTCATAACCACACGCAAGACATTCGCTTACGCCGTCCGGCAGGTAGCAGCCGCATCTTTTACAGCAGCGCATCAGTGTTTCCCTTTGTAAACGTGCTTGTCAATAAGCCACTGGGCAAACGCGCCGAAGATCAAGACTACGGATACGATTGCACACCCGAGGCAGAAGTAAAGGTATACGTTCATATTCGTCCTTCTTTCTGTCTTTAGCAAAGAAGCGCATTTAATCCTGCAATAGCGTTTTCTTGTGCAGAAATGCGCCCCTGCATTGATGAAACAGTTTTTGCAATTTGTTCTCTGTCTGTAGAATAGAAATATCCCCACCGGGTAGAGCAAATTGGGATGCCGCCGCAGCGTGCAGCATTGATGTATTCTCTGATTTTCACACCGGTCAGGCCGAAGTGATTCGCAAGATCTTTCCCACTGATTGGGTTTTCAATAGAAGAAAACCTTTTCAAATATTCGATTATCTTTTCCATATTATATCTTCTTATGTATTATATCCGTTTGAACCTACGCCTCGTATAATTGTAGAACTGCAATATGTATCTGACTGCATAAGCGCCAGCAATCATCAGGACGGATGCAGGAAACGTAATGAGGATCAGGAACCTATCATTCCAGAATGTGACGAACTTGTCGTGGCTGAACTGCGAAACCAGGAAAAGGATCAGGCTGAACACGAACCACGACGCGAGAGCTCCCAAAAGGAATGTCTGCACGTCACTTACCAAGAGCAAGATCGCACATCCTGTCAACGGAAATTCCAAGAAGCTCAGCGCCGATCGAAAGGATCAAATCCTTGGAGGATTCATCGCCCTGGTTTAACTCGCAGAAAGTTTTCATAACTGCGAACACATCTTCATTTGTGATTACTTCGTTCATTTCTTTCTCTCCTTATCTCTCTTACCGATCGATTAACGTTCGCTCAAAATGCTCAGCACAACTCTCAAGCATTTTGCCAAGTCGTTTCACCTTAAACACCTTTTTCAAATTGATCTCAGTTTCAGGGAACTCACATTGAGAGTGGAGAATACCACCAGCAAATGCTTTGCACGGAGTTGACAGAGTAAATTCTACTCGATACGTTTTGCCATCCTGATTGCGTGTAATTGTCATACGTTCAATATCGTACAAATTATTTACCTCTCCTTTATTTCTGTGATAATCTTCTCATTAACTCGTCACGAAACTCATATGCGAGAGCACTCATTTTTTCGTTTGAAGCACCTGGATTCTTATTATCTACTCTAATTCTCCAGATCTCTGTGATGAATGAATTAACAAGATCCCAGTCTGTCATTTTCTGCAAACGACTCATCTCTTTCTCCTACTTTTATTTATCTCTCTTCTATATACGAGTCATCGTATGTCCAATACCTGTATAACCCTCCGATTGCTTTACCAGCGTACTCCCTTGACTCGGTATCCTCGTTTCTTATAAACCTCTTATTACGGAACAGTACGCCAATCGATTTCTGCGTAGTCTCCCCTGTATCTTTATCGACAATAGGAGTAGATATGTCAACAATTCTTCCATTTTCATCATAGAAATTGACATATACTGTACAGCCACCGAAAACGACACCATTGCTTTCCACCAGGTTATAGATAATATCGCCAAGATTCGCTAAAAAAGACTTCAGATCTCCGCTCTTTGTCTTACCAAAATCGAACTTGATTTTCATTTCTTTTTCATTTCTTCCCTGTATTTCAAATACTGTCGCGTGTATTCGTAAGCGTCTTTGAAGATATGGTTTGCCGCCGTGTAGAGATTCGGTTCAAATTCCTGGATCATCGACAGCTCATCTTCAAACCGTTTCCCGAACGGGCATCCAAAACAACCAGTGCGTTTCAGCCCGTATTCTGTGTAGCAGCGGCTGTGCGTGACGCCATACCACTGACAGTATTGTTCTTTATCACTATCCCTGAGCCAGAAGATCGGCCGGAAGTGATCCACCTTATCGCCTTCAGAAAAGCATGTCTTATATGTAGCGGCGCGAACACCGCCCTCCGATTGACGGATTCCGATGCAGCTAAGATCGTAATCTTTCCCCTTCATAAAGTGTTCAGAAACCTTTTTCTTGGCGTATCTACAACACTTATTTGAGATTTTGAATGCAGGTGGGTGTTCCATCATAAACTCTTTGAGATATGGAGCCCGCTTTATTGCGTACTGATCCGTCTTGCCGGACGTTACATTGCACCACCAAACCAGCGCTGTCTTACAGTTTGGATATTCTGCGTACAATTCCTCGAACGGCCTGTCCTCCCACTTAAAACCGTGAGCCTGCAGGCGTTCAATCATGTCGGAGGCATACTTACTCCAGAAAGGTTGGCCGTGCTCTTTCGTTGACAAAGGGATCGGTTTAATCGCACGTTCTCGCTGGATCGTAATGCTGTACTTTTCTTCAAGCTCTGCCAAATGCTCCTTTGTCGCAGCGTATTCAAGTCCTGTGTCGAAGAAAACGAAATCCGTTTTCCCGGCAGCCCCGCAGCGAATGAGCATATCGATCATCACATCACTGTCGCCCCCCCGCTACAAGAGCACACGATTTTGTTGTGCTCTTGTACCACTTCATAACAACGTTCCAGAGCATTCTGGATCACGAAGTTGTCTGGAGCTTCAGCGATTATCTTTTCGAGCTCGTTCAAATTATTTCTTTACCATTCCTTAATCGCTTTCTCTACATCCTGCGCGAACTCTTCTTCAGTTTTGTGAAGCCGCCTGCAGGTATTACGCACGATCTCGCGGTACATCTCATTGATCTGTTCGGGATAATGCCCGGCAAGCGACACATAGAAGACGAGATCTTCCCATGGTTCAGCTCCTGACGCCAGGCATTCGGCGCAGTAGGCACATGACATTCCGCCGCACGTAGAGCTTGCGACGAAAACTTCGCCCTCTCTGTCACAGACAGCACATTTACCAGTCACAATACTTTTCTTTCATCCTCCTATCGTATTCAGACAATGTACAAATCGTATTGTCAACAGAGATAAACCCTGCTTTTTTCATCGCAGCCTCCATCTTATCCATAGTTACCGGAAGGAGCGCTATTCCTCCTTGACTGTGGAAATAGATAATGACATTTTCTTGCTCTGGAATGATGGCTGCTATATCGGCAGGATTTATATAACAATCTTCAATTTTAATAAGCATCTATATCCTCCAATAGAAAACTGTACCACAGTAGTCGCAACGCTTACCAATAATAGGAGCACCGCAGTTTGGACAATTTGATACTGGAAGTTTCTTATGCTGCATCTGCTTTTCAACTCTTTCAGCTTTTACTATAAGATCGTCTGCCGCAGCCTTAATAGATTGATCTTCAAGTTTTAAGCGTAAGTTCTCAAGGTTTTGGTCGATGTCATCCTCGATTGCTTTTGCAAACAGATATTCTTTATCATGTTCGATGGCCCAATCAAAATAACGTTTGAAAGCAGCGAAAGCTATTGCCGCGAATGGCATGAATATAAATAACATATTATTTATCACGTTCCACCTCGTGAACAGACACATAGTATCTGCCAGGCTTGTAATCGGCGTAGGCTACTTTCTTCTTTTGGAAATAAACCTTCACGCCGCTACCGTCTGGAACCGTCATCCAAACATATTTCACATGCTTGCTGTATCGTTCGTCCTCGATGCGGTAACGCTGATCCGCAGGAACAACAAGCGTCGGCTCAGGATACTGATCCGGCAAATTGTCATCTGAAAACTCAATAAATGCGCCATAGTCGCCGACAACGATCCTGTCATACCCTTTGCAGATCACAGAGCCGTTTGCCGTGAACAGGGTTTCATCCGATCCGTCCTCGCTTAACCACGACGGAATGTTGCTGCGGAAAAACTCCCTGTATTTTTCTGATAAATCAGCGGAAAGTCGCTGGTATTTATAGGTGTCAGCAAGCTTCGCTTCAATCTTGAGCGTATTCATTGTGATCTTTCACGTTAAACGTGCAGTCTACGCAAGCACAGCGAAGCTCATCGTTTTCGTCGATGTAATAGTCATCGCCAAGGGCGGAGCACTCGTCACATATGTTGTAGTAATAATCGTTATCCATAAGACAACCTCATTTCATAATATCCGCCGTCTTCTCTGATTACTGTAAAGCCTAATTTTTTGTAAAGAGAAATGGCGGCGTCGTTATCTGTCTTAACCCAGAGACGTTTGCCACCGAGCTGCATCAATTCTTGGACAATTTCTGTCGCAAAACCATGTCTGCGGTAATCAGGATCAACTTCGAGATCATGGATGCAGTCCTCTGTTAATCTGCCGTATGCAGCAACATCGTTGTTATCGATGATCTTGGATATTTCCGTTGTTATTCTGCTCATGTCATGTATCGTAGAAACTCCTGTCGCCAGACCACTCGTCGATCTTATTGATAAGCGCTTCGTATTTCCGTATTGCGTAAACCAATGAACCGATAACTTTCGAATCGTAGATTCCGCTGTCTACCGCGTTCAGATATGACTGACGGGTAGAACGTAAACTTTCCCGAATAGTCTCGATATCCTCTCTTGTAAAATCAATATCGATCATAAAAGTTCTCTTTCATATCCATTCCACTCAGCACAACCGCCGTTACCTTTCCAGACACAGCGGTCACACATCCCAAAGCACAGTTTCTGACGGGCCAATGCAAGTCTCAGCCTGCAATATTTCTTTGCAAGTTTTGTTTTCCCGCACGGAAAAGAGTTGCACCTGTCGCAGCCTTCGTATTTGCCCATATATTTCACCAACTCCTATTCCCATGAGTTGTGATATCTATTGTAAAATTCGTGACGCAAATGTGATCCGTCTCTGACAAGTCTACGCATGAACGTCATTCCACGCTGATTGAAATGGTTGAACGCATCTTTCTCATCGTTCGTTCGATAGTTCACGATATAGTCCGTACCGGAGCCGAGGACGTTGGGGCTATCGTACCCGATCTCGTAAAACAAAACTTTCATCCTGTACAAACTCCACACGGCCAAGGATCGGGACGTGTTATCTCTGTGCTTTCATGCTCTGATTTACATATAGCGACCTGTAACGCACCAATCGCTTCGCGGTATGCCAGGCAGCGATTGGAGTCCGCTCCGCTGCATGTGAGGTCAAAACACTTTTCGCAGTCTGTGCATGTTGTAAAATGATTCTTAAACCATTCAAGCGCCTTTTTCTGCTTATCTATCTGCGTCATATTAAAAAACCTCTTCCCAATGATTGCGCCGGATAATGGTGCGCATGTTCTCTGCGCCGACAGGATTCATGGTGTGGATGCGGATCGGATAGCAGGAGCCGCGCTCCTCCAACCAGTCAAGAAGTCTGATATAATCGCCGCCGTCCGGATAAAAATCCCCGGCATCATGATCCATATCAATCCACTCGATTTCGGAATCGTTATTTAGCCTGCCAAGCTCCTTGGCCTTCTCAAATTCCAGAATCGCACGCCTGGCCTCATTGACACTGTGAACCACGCGGTAATTGATCTGTACAGGCGGTGTGCGGATATCATCAACCCATAGAATCATATGGATACCTTCTCTATCGTTCTTCCGGTAAACCCAAATACTGTTTTCCAGTCCATTTGTATATTACCCCGCAGTTAAAACATTCCGTTGTAACTATTGTGTGAGCACAAATATAAAGTTCAGACGGTATGAATGCCGCAAATCCGCAGCACGGACATCTTGGTGTCATAAAAGCATCCTTTCATTCAGCCGGTTCATACGTTTCCTCAAAAATATCTGGCTTGCATGGATAGAGTTCCCCATGTACGCCCTTGATAATATAGTCGCCGATAGAAGCATGATGATCTCCCTCAAGCGTATGAATATTCAGATCGAATCCGTGCGAGTTTTCGTAGATGTCATGTGCTTTCCCGGCACAAAAAACCATCATCTGATCTACGTTATGACCAGTCCATTGAATTGCTTCGACTACAACAGGTTTCTTTCTATACTTCACAATAAAAGCCTACCTTTATCATATATCAACTCGGCCACGCATCTCTTTGGCGTAACACTCAATCGCGTTGTTCAAAAACTCTTTGAGTTCTACCGTCCAACCGATAACTCTGAACTGCATTTTGGCGTTCTCATCGCTCTTTCCTAATGCGTGGTCAATACAAGATACAAAACTCCGAGCGTGGTTTAATGTCCTATGCCACTCGTTATATTCCTTAACCGTCATAGCCTCTCAATGATGCCGCGCCCATTTGAGGAAGTCTTCTCTGCCCATAAATAACGTATAGATCACATAGTCTGCACAGGTTTCTACGGCAGCTTGCTCATCGGTAGACAAAGCATTTTTATTACAGTTGTCTCCACAATCCTGCCCGTTAAACAGCAGATTTTCAAAATAATGTTCGAGGTTACTCATGAATATCACTCAGCCCTCCCCTGTTTTCTCCTTTTCAATCGCATTCTTCATCGCTTCAACTGCGAGTGTGTAAGCGTCAACAAGATCGCGGTAAGAAGAAACCGCGCCGGGGAAAATGGACTCGTAATTGTCGGCCGTCTTCTTGTAGTCTGTGCGCTGGTTTTCCACGATCACAAGAGCTTCTTCCATTGTCATGTCGGGCACCTTTCTTTCATGGCGTCAAGGATGCTTATGATTCTTGTATATGTACTGATAAGTTCAGCGGAATCCTGCACGAGATCGCACTGATCGCACTGTCTGTTGCAGTCATTGCAGGTATTGCGAATAATACATTCACGCTCGATCTCCATAAGCTCAATGAGTCTCGGCAGAGATGGCGAACCGCGCAAGACATATTCCGGCTTGCTTGCCGGGCATTCGCTGCAGCTCCGCATTTCATACGGGCCGCAGCTACCCTTTCTGTAACAACGCATGACGTACTCCTTTCAGAACGGAGGATCATCGGGATCTGACAAAACCTCATGGATGGACGATTGGAAATAATCAGGGATCTTGTAGTCGTCACAAGGATCTCCGATATATTTCACATACCGTCCATAGCCCATGCAGCCTTCGCAGAAGTCGAGATCGTCCTCACCGCTCATCACGATGTGGTTGATCTCTTCTTCCGACGGGTGCCAGATCTCAATGAAGCAATCCCTACAAAGCTCAGCCATTTATCAGGCTTCATCGCAATGCGGGCAGACGAACTTGATACCCTTGCCAGGTGTGCCGTCCGGCGCAAGGATCTGACGGATTTCGATAGGGCCGCCACACTTCGGGCACCGTGCGTCAGGTACTGTCAGCGTCGGAGCTGAGCCTCTCAGCCAGACATTTACCGCCGCGATTGCGTGTTCGATATCGGAAACCAGTTCGCCGTACTCCTTGATAAGCCCGGTGACATAGATGTTCTGGTAGGAATACTGCTGTTCACCGAGAGAAGCCGCGCCGCCAGCATCCTTCGCTTCGCTGTGCGTCAGAGCGCACTGCCGATTGTCGGTACAGATGCCGACGATGAACTTGTGATCGCCGCGAGCGATCTTTTCATGGAACTTGCCGATTTCGGCGCAGGTTCCGGCGGGAAGAACGTCGCCGTCGATGCAGGCAAACAGAACATCCGTATTATCCAGACGCGCATTGTCCGCAGCCGCGATTTCCTTGGAACCGGCGAACTTTTTCTTGCCCTCGACACCGTTGATATCGGTATTTTCCACAGGGCTGTAGAGATCGATGCCGGGGAAGGCTTCGCGGATCTTTGCCGCCCATTCCGTATTGCGGAGCAGATCCCCGTAAGTGAAGATCGGCCCGGCAAGGTATGCTTTGAAGTTACGCTGCATAACTATCATCCTCTTTCATAATCAGATTCAGCACGACGCCGAACACAAGCGCCAATGCCGTACCGCTGAGAGCGAAGTCCGTACCGCCGAGAGCGATGCCGCTGATGCCGAGAGACAGAACGCCGGAAACCATTATGAGATTCTTCGGATAGTTCAGATTGATGCTCTGGAGCATCTTGACGCCGCTGCAGGCGATGTATCCGTAAAGAATGATCGCGCAACCGCCGAACACACAGCTCGGGATGCTGGCGATGAACATCTGAACGGGCTGGACAAAGGCGAGAAGCATCATGATGAATGCCGCCGCACCTGTCACAAGCGTGGAAGCCACGCCGGAGAAGCCGACGCAGGCAACGCCTTCGCCGTAAGAGCAGATGCCGAGGCCGCCGACACAGGAGCCGACGAGATTTGCGATACCCTCACCGGCAAAGATCCTCGCAAGGCCGGGATCTTTGTACAGATCCTTGCCGATAATGCCGCCGAGCGCCGCATGATCGGACAGACATTCCATCATGGCGCTGACGGTGAAGGCAACGTACACAAGGATCACGGGAAGAACCGTGCCGAGATCGAGCGCTTTCCAATGCCCCATCGCAAGATCCGCTTTGGCGAAAAGCTTCATGCCGTCAAACACGGAGAAGTCCACGATTTTACAGACGCCCGCAAGCGTGAGGATCACGGAAACCGCGTAACCCGCGAGCGTGCCGAGCAGAAACGGAAGAACCTTTGCCATCCCTTTCGCGTAATGACTGATGACGGCGATCACAAGAGCCGTGAACAGCGCGATCAGAATGCCGTATGTATTTGTCTCGCCACCGATCTGAACATAGGTGCCGATGAACCCCATAAGCGTGATGCCGATCACCATGGTGACAGCGCCGATCAGCGCTTTCGGGAAAACCTTGTAGATGCTATCAACGGGAATCCTTGTAAAGATCAGCCCGAAGAGACAGTAAACAAGGCAGGTTGTCAGGCCACCGATTGCGACGGCTGTGTAACCGCCAGCCGCCAGCGCGATCATCACGGGAGCGACAAACGCGCCGGAGTTGGACACAAACATCGGAGATTTCCAACCCGTTACCATCAGGTAAACGATTGTGGAAAAGCCCGCGCCGAGAAGCGCACCGCTCACGGCAACGCCGCAGATGTTTGCGATCAGCACCGTGGCAACGAACACCGACAGGAGAAGCTGCAGGCTGAACAGCAGGAGCTTTCCGAACGGCGGTCTGTCATTGATTCCGTAAATCATTACCATTCCCCTTTTCAATTTATTTCACGCCGAGAAACGCAAACAGTTCTTCGTCTGTTGCAACCTCAACGTTTACATAGTCACGTTCGATATCGACGAGGCGAGCGATTTCATAATCGCGGATGTACCAGCCGTACCCCTTTCTACAAGAGCCGTCACATGCGTGCCCGTTATGAACAGGTTCGTCAAAATTTACGCCGACAAGATAAGTTGCAACGTTCCCGTTATCGCTAAATACACCAGGAATGTGGCACACAGTTCCGGTATACCCACGACATATATTCTTGTTCGATATAAGGCTATCCGCTGTCACAATGACACGATCGCCAACTTGGAAACGACATTGAGGGATTATCATATATTGCTTACCTCGTCTATATAATTAACGAGTCCTCATCGCCGAAGAAACCGTTTCTTGCTTCCTCGCAGGAGTAGCAACTGTCTGAGTAGGCCGCGTTACAATAGCAAGGACAGAACATACAGAACGGCTCCGTCTCTTTCGGAGGAACATCAACCGCCCTGCGAACCCAGCCCATGTACTGATGAATCAGATCGAGAAGCGCCTGCTTCTCATTGGATACCTTTTCGGCGATCACGGCGGCGAGAGCGACATGCAAAGCCGCGCCGACAAGCGGCCCCTGCGGGATGCCGTCGTTCATCACGTCCTCGCCGGTGATTGCGAGATCCTTGACGGTAAAACACTGATTTTGTGCAAGGATTTCGAGCGCCGCAGCCCTTACCCGTTCGTATTTATCGAGCCTGTTCTGCTGCGTTCCCTCTTTGTGGGCAAGGATATCGGCAATACGGAGATCCATAAGACGGAAGAACTGTTCCGTACCGAGCCTGTTGAGCCACTTCCTGACGGAACGCTTCGCCGGATCGATGATCGTATCGTGATAACGAACCAGCTCCGCGATCTGCTTCTGGCTTTTCTTATCGAAACGAAGTTCCGAAAGAACATCCTGTGAAAGCGCGTAACTTGGGATCGCGTGGTCGTAGAAATGTCCGCCGCGTTCATCTTCCGTATAGCAGAGCGGTTTGCCGATGTCATGCAGAAGCAGCGCCATCTTCACGATCACGTCATAACCCTCGTAGTTTGCGACTGCATGAGCGATATGATCGTAAACATTGTACTGATGGAAGCGGCTGTTCTGATCGAAGCCGACACACGGGCCGAGCTGCGGAATGATCGTGGAAAACACATCGCTGAAAGACAGGAGAACATAAAGGACGTTCTCACCGCACAGGAGCTTGCATAACTCGGCGTTAATACGCTCTGCCGAAATGTTTTTCAAAAGCCCTGCGTTATTGTGGATTGACCTTTCCGTTTCTTCATCGATCGTCAGCCCGTAGACAGAGGCAAAGCGAAGAGCACGGAGGATGCGGAGAGCATCTTCACGGAATCGCTCATCGGGATTCCCAACGCAGGAGATTATGCCGATGGCAAGATCTGTGATGCCTCCGAACGGATCGATCAAACCGCTCTTCATGCTGTACGCCATCGCGTTCATCTTGAAATCACGGCGCGACAGATCTTCCAGCAGGCTGCTGACAAACTCAACGCTGTCCGGCCTGCGATTGTCGCTGTATTCGCCGTCGATCCTGAAAGTTGTGATCTCATAGCTTGTTTCCCTTGTCACGAAAACCGTGACGGTTCCATGTTCAATGCCGGTTTCCAAGACACGATAACCATCAAAGCAGCGCTTCACTTCTTCCGGTGTAGCAGACGTGCAGATATCCCAGTCGTGAGGTTCAAGGCCGAGAATGCTGTCGCGGACGCATCCGCCGACAACATAGGCTTCATAACCGTTTGCGTTCAGTTTATCCAGAAGGAGCTGTGCTCCTGCGGGAACGAAAACTCTCTGGCATGAATTGTCCAAAGTATTCTCTTTCAGCTTCTTCTCGCCTCCTTACTGCATCTTCGTACTTATCAAAGTACCCAAGATTTATGTGTTTTTTATGGTAGCATATCATTACACACCATTTCTGGTTGTTGTTTGACCAATGGACACCGGTGCGCCCACTCTCATTATCAGATCGTATCCCTTTATTCATTCCGCTCTCTTCCGGCGTTACGACTCTTAGGTTTATTATCCTGTTGTTGAGGCGATTACCGTCTATATGGTCAACATACATACCTTTAGGCACATTCCCTGCTATAATCGTGTGGAGATACGCATACCCAGTGCCGTGATAATTATTTGTTGCGACATATCCGTTGTCTTTCTGATACCATTTCACACCAGAGATATCATCTACACGTTCAAGATCAACTAAAGTTCTGGCTTTCTCATTATTATTCTTGTCGTATAAAACTATCTCTGCATAGTTATCATATTTGACAATTTCATTCGGATCAAATTTACTACGCGGCATCTTCTATCGACTTTCTATTCACTTCCATCACAAATTCTTCAACCGCATGATAGTCAGGAGTCGCAGGAAGAGACGTATTTTCCTTCGCGTATTTCAGTCTCCGCTCAAAATCGTTAATCATTTCAAAGAACTCCTGCATATATGTACCATCAGGGTTCATGTATTTCCCATTTCTAATATCCATCAGAAGATCATGATCGTTCTCACGATAAGTAATTACATCTTCTTTCTCAAGGATATCAAGACACATAAGATATAAACGAACCAGATGACATGCATGTTTGTTGAGGTGATCTTCGTCCTTCTTGCGGTTCCTGCCGTTGAGCTTTTCGTAACAGCCGATGATGTTCGTCATGTCGTTTATCATGCTGTGAAACTCGCGTGCCGGGAAGTGACGCAGCGTGATATCGGCGAAAACCTCTCTGTCAAGGTCGTCACGTTCACTGTCGTCGGTGTAGAGCTTGATGCTCCCTTCTGGGAAAGCCGTGTACTTGCGCTCGAAAGCCGCTTTGGAGTTCTCCATCGACTGCATGATGTGTTCCTCGCGCCGAGCCTGCGGCAGAGCGTCACGGGCGATGGCGTTTTCCAGCCGCCGAAGCTGCTGATTCGCATACCCGCCGAAGGAAGAAACCGCACGCTGCGAGAGGAAGAGGTGACGGTTTTCGATCATCATTCTGCCGAGATCGGTCATGCAGAAATAGTGTTCAGGCTTGCATCCAAGCATCTCAATGGTATTTGGATTACAATTGAGAAGCAGAGGGATAAGCTTGTTGAAGGCATAAACCGTGGTATCGGTTGCTTTGTGGACAACCTGCTCGAAGGAGGAAAGCCCGAGGATATCGCTCGGACTGTTCGCGGCGCAGCCACGGATGTCAACGTCGGAAGTCTCGACATTTGTACCGTAGGCATAGCTGCCGCCGAGCGTCAGGAAGATGATGCGTTTGCCGAGGTGCGGATTCGTTCTGAGGAAATCGTATTCATCAGACTCGATCAGCGCTTTGATCTGCTCGATTGTCATATGTCAAGCCTCCCTTCCGTACAAAAAGCACATAAGCTCATCATCTGTCGCCGGTTCAAAATCCTCATGCTCAGGCTCCGGGATAAACTCAATCGCCTTTGCGCGTACATACCAGCCGTGCCCTGTATCACAAGATCCATCACAGTTATGGCCTTCACTGATTTCTTCGTCCCATCGGACACCAATCTCGTCTTCATTGGGATCGTCTTCATATGGATATACCTCAACGACAGTGCCTGTGTACCCGGCCTGTATGGATCTATTACCGGAGGGGTTATCCCAGAGCGCGTAAACCCTGTCGCCTTTGCAAAATTTAGATTCTCCGTTCATCACAGAAACCTCTCAACAAACTGTCTGTCCTGCGAGAAGATCGGAATGCCGATATCAACCACCCATCGCTTGCGCTGGACGGTGATTTTGTTCCCAGGATTGCGCGGGTCGTCGATCTCCTCCTCGGAAACCACACGGTAACAGGCGGAACCGCGCTTGCAGTCCGTCGGGAAATCGTTCCAGTTGACACCTTTCTCTTTGAAAAGCATATCCTGAATCTCGTTGCACGATTTCCCCATGAGCTGTTTATGACTGAAATTTGCCTGTCCGACAGCTTCGATACTGTTTCTTGTGGCGTCCTGCTGACGCCAGATCAGGCAGTTGCAAACCTCATCAACCGGAATGCTGAAGCAGCGGGCGTCAAAGCAGGCTTTGAACTGCTTGTCCTTGAGCATGGCGAGCCTGTTTTCAAAGGTCGTGAGATCCTTTCTGTCAGGCGTCCACTCAAGAACCATGTCTTCAAATTCCTTACGGAACAGGTGGTTAAATTCCACGGTCGCCATCGAAGCGGAGACGCTTGCCATCTTCTGGACATTGTAGCCGAACCAGGCGTCCGTCTTGATCGTGGCGTAGTCCGTCAAAACCAGCGTGATTTCATCGGACTGCGTATATCCAAACACACAGCCCTGAATGTTGGAACACAGATAGTGCATCGTGAGCTGCATGATCTTCATGAGCGACTTGTCAAACGGTTTGTCAAGGCCGCGAGTAAAGGTATGGAAAGCCTTGCCGTCGAGCCTGATGATGATAGGTACGCGGCGTGTGAGATATGCACGGGAGATATTCTCGTAGCCCTTCATCCGATCGCCGAGAGAATCATTTTTGTTGCTCATTTATATCACCACCGGAATTACGCCAAACTCATCACACAGGCTCAACACCATACAGATGAGCGCCAGCGTGGAGAGGATCTTGACGTATTTGTTATTGCTATACAGGATCAACAGCGTATCGACGACGATGGCTGCGAAATGCCAAACCATACTGGCTGTCATATACTCCTCCTTAATGTTCGTTGAACACAACTTCTTGTCCGTCCTTCAAAGTCCAGCAGCCGCCGTCCGTAAGCGCACATTCCGTGCAGTTCCCGCCGCATTCAACGGCGCCTTCGTGAGCCGTCGTTGTGCCGTCACGGTAACGGACGTGTGCCTCCGGCATCCCGTAAGGATTGTCCATCTTCAAGCCGCGCCATGCGCTGTAGATGATGTGAAGATTCTTCGGGATGATCGTGCCGGTTTTCAAAAACCTGTTCACGATATCGTACTTTTTCGTAAAGCAAAGTATTTCACAGTGCGGATTCCGCTCCGCGATTCCAAGCATGTGGTTGAAATAGTAGATATCCGGGATATCGCCGGACACATGGAAGCGGAAGAAGCGTGACATCATGATCGTTGCCTCGACTTCCCGCCAGTATGTGGCCGGATCGCTTTTCAGAAGTTCGTAGTTGTGCTGGTAC
>JAEEGL017432035.1_pt1 | contig 24104 bp, 16 predicted proteins | sample 9134231 | NCBI WGS metagenome assembly JAEEGL01 (sample SAMN16246548, study PRJNA631951) | gut metagenome | biome: gut microbiome; feature: rumen; material: fiber-attached | host: Bos | place: Iran: Karaj | collected 2018-10
AGAGGCCGAGGTTGAAGTTCTCCTCGAAGTCCTGGTCCGTCGGTTTGAAACGGCTCATCTGCAGGTAGGAACCGCCGCGGTTGAAGTAGGCGTCCGCCTTGAAGAAGTCGATATCCTCCGTACGGGGGGCTTTCGAGAACAGGCCGCTGTACCCGCCGTGCAGGCCGATGACGCGATAACCGTTGGAAAGGAAGGTCTTGGCGACCGAGAACACGACCGTGTTCATGCCCGGGGCGGGACCGCCGCCGCAGAGGATGATGATGGAATCTTTCATTTTACAGTGAATCTTGTTTGATCTTTCATTTCACGTTGCAAATGTAAGAAAACTTCGGCAGAATTCATTATATTTGTAAATTGAATATGCAGTTGCGTGAAATGGATTACAGCGAGGCAAAACAGCGGATCGAAACGCTCAGGGCCGTCCTCAGGGAGAACAGCCGGAAGTATTACGTCGACAACGCACCGACGATGAGCGACCAGGAATACGACTTCCTGATGCACGAGTTGGAGGCGCTGGAGGCGCAGTATCCGGAACTCCTGACGCCGGACTCCCCCACCCAGCGCGTGGGCAGCGACCTGGACGCTCCCGCCGGCGCCAATGCCGAGGTGAATGCCCGCAACGACTTTGCGAAAGTCCCCCACCGCTACCCGATGCTCTCGCTCGGCAACACGTACAACATCGCCGAGATCGAGGAGTTTGCGGCCCGGGCGGAGAAAACGCTGGATGTTTCCTTCACCTACAGCTGCGAACTGAAATTCGACGGCACCGCCATCTGCCTGACCTACCGGGGCGGCCGGCTCCTTCGCGCGCTGACGCGCGGAGACGGCGTCGTCGGCGACGACGTGACGGAAAACGTCCGCCATATTCCCGGCATCCCGCAGCGGCTCTCCGGCTCCGGCTATCCGGAGGAGTTCGAGATCCGCGGCGAGATCCTGATGCCCTACGCTTCCTTCGAGCGCCTGAACGCCGAACGGGAAGAGATTGGAGAACAGCCGTTTGCCAATCCCCGCAACGCCGCTTCCGGCTCCCTGAAACTGATCGATCCCGAGGAGGTCGGCCGCCGGGGACTGATCTGTACCCTGTACCACATCCCGGCCGACAGCGCGGATTTCCCGACCCACGACGCGGCCCTCAGCGCCGCGGCTTCCTGGGGCCTTCCCGTATCCACGGAGCGGCGGATCTGCCACAATATCAACGAGATCGAGGCTTATATCTCGCATTGGGATACGGCGAGGAAATCCCTTCCCTACGCCACGGACGGCATCGTCATCAAGATCAACGAAACGGCCAGCCAGCGTGCCCTGGGCTATACCGCCAAGTCGCCGCGCTGGGCCGTCGCCTACAAATACAAGGCGGAGCAGGCGCTCACGCCGGTCGTCGGCATCGATTACCAGGTGGGCCGGACGGGCGCCGTGACGCCGGTCGCCAACCTGGAGCCGGTCCAGCTTTCCGGTACGGTCGTCCGCCGCGCGACGCTCAACAACGCCGACTGGATGGAGCAGCTCGACATCCGCATCGGCGATTACGTGTATGTGGAAAAGGGCGGTGAGATCATCCCGAAAATCACGGGCGTAGACCTGTCGAAACGGGCTCCGGATGCACCCCGTCCCGCATTTCCGACCCATTGCCCGGACTGCGGGGCCCCGCTCTTCCGCCCCGAAGGCGAAGCGCGCTGGTTCTGCTCGAACCCGGACGGATGCCCCACCCAGATCAAGGGCAAGCTGGTCCACTTCCTCAGCCGCAAGGCGATGAACGTCATCGCCGGGGATGCGACCGTGGACCAGATGTACGCGCTGGACCTCGTCCGGACGCCGGCCGACTTCTACGGCCTCGGCCTGAACCAGCTGCTGATGCTGGACGGCTGGAAGGAGAAATCCGCGGTGCGGTTCCTGGAGAGCCTGGCCGCATCCCGCAGTGTCCCCTTCGAGCGGGTCCTCTATGCCATCGGCATCCGTTATGTCGGCGAGCAGACCGCGCGGGACCTTGCCCGCCATTTCGGCAGCATGGCGGCCATCGCCGCCGCGACAAGGGAGGAACTGCTTGATGTTCCGGAGGTTGGCGAAGTGATCGCGGACAGCGTCTACCGCTACTTCCGGGACCCGCGCCACCTGGACGGCATCCGCCGCCTGGAGGAGGCCGGCCTGCAGATGGCCGCGGGATCGGAAGCCGCGCCCGCCTCGGACGCGCTCGCCGGAAAGACCGTGGTCATCAGCGGCAACTTCTCCGTCTCCCGCGAGGAGATGAAGGCGCTGATCGAGCGCAACGGCGGCAAGAACAGCGGTTCCGTCAGCGGGAAGACCGCCTTCCTGCTGGCCGGCGAGAAACCCGGCCCGGAAAAACTGAAAAAGGCGGCTTCCCTCGGCGTGCCGGTCATCGGCGAAGCGGAATTCCGCGCGATGCTGCCGGCGGAGGGCCCTGCGCCCGCGGAAGCGGAGATGAACGGTCAACTCACACTGTTTTAGGAAGATGAAACTGTTCGACCGGCTGAAAAGATACTTTCGGATCCGCGTCCGCTGGGCACGGATCTGGTTCACGCGGATCGTGAAGTTCATCTCGCTGGACATGTGGAGCATGGACCTGAGCGACATCGAGCACCGCAAGGCCCGGCTGATCAAGGATGCCAAGGTGATCACCTTGACCTACAATACGTTCGCCAACCAGAAGATCGGATTCCAGGCGACCGCGCTCAGTTACCAGAGCGTGATGTCCTTCGTGCCGTTCCTGGCCATCGCCTTCTATCTGACCGGCGGCCTGGGCCTCTCGGACCGGCTCAGCGCCTTCCTCTATGCCAACATCAGCAACGAACGGCTGATCAACACCCTGCTCGACGCTTCGGACAACATCCTCCAGACCGCCCAGTCGGGCCTGTTCGGCCTCATCAGCATGCTGACCTTCCTCTGGATCGTCATCTGGCTGATGATCAGCGTCCGGCGGGTGTTCAACAATGTCTGGAAGGTGGAGAAGGAGCGGAATCTCCTGCGGACGCTCGGCGTCATCATCGGGGTGATCGTCTTCTCCCCCTTCGTCATCATCCTGTTCTTCTCCGGCTCCATCGTCTATACCCACGTACTGGACCTGCTGGTGCCGGGACGCGCCGCCTTCTCGGAACACATCAAGTCCTTCCTGTCCTGGCTCATCTATGCCGGCGTGGCCATCCTGATCCTATCGGCCATGTTCAAGTACATTCCCGGGACGAAGGTCGGCTACCGCCATGCCTTCAAGGCCGCCGTCATCGCCGGCCTCGTGTTCATGGTCCTGCAGTACCTGTACCTGGAGACACAGGTCATGGTGACCAAGGTCAGCGCCGTGTACGGTGTCCTCGCCGCGCTGCCGCTCTTCCTTACCTACCTGAACCTCGGGTGGACGATCGTCCTCTACGGTGCGGAACTGTCGTATGCTTTCCAGAACGTGGACAACTATTCCATAGAACAGATCGAGACGATGAACCAGGAGGTCCTGGAAGAGAAAAAACGGAAACGGAGAGAGTTATAATGAGTTTTTCTGCATTTACAAGCGATGATTACGCGGTGATCGAGCGGGACTACGCCGACCTGAAGGAGGCGGCGCGGCGGCGCTGTGCCGACGAAGGGGAACTGGCGGTCGTCCAGAAAGCCTTCGAGTTCGCGAACGAGGCGCACAAGAACGTGCGCCGGCGCAGCGGCGAGCCCTATATCCTCCATCCGATCGCCGTGGCGAAGATCGTGGTCAACGACATCGGACTCGGCTACAAGTCCATCGCCGCCGCCCTGCTCCACGACGTCGTGGAGGACACGGACTACACGGTGGACGACCTCCGGAACCTGTTCGGCGACAAGATCGCCACGCTGGTCGAAGGCCTGACGAAGATCAAGACCGTCCTCGACAACGAGGACAAGAACAAACTGAACGACATCTACTCCCGGAGCCTGCAGGCGGAGAATTTCAAGCGGATCCTCCTCACGCTCAACGACGACGTCCGCGTGGTGCTGATCAAGCTCGCCGACCGCCTCCACAACTGCCGGACCATCGAATACATGCCGGAGCACAAGCGGGACAAGATCCTGAGCGAGACGATGTTCATCTTCATCCCCCTCGCCCACCGGCTCGGCCTTTACGGGGTCAAGTCCGAGATGGAGAACATCTGGCTCCGCTTCAAGGAGCCGGACGCCTACCGCACCATCACCGACCAGATCCAGCAGAACGTGGTGGAGAAGGAGGAGGAGATCAACGCCTTCATCTATCCCATCGAGAACGCCCTGCGGGAGGCCGGATTCGACTTTGTCATCCGCAAGCGCATCAAGACGCCCTACTCCGTCTGGCACAAGATGCAGCAGAAGAAGATCCCGTTCGAGGAGGTCTATGACCTCTATGCGGTCCGGATCGTTTTCACCCCGGACCCGAATTCGACCGAATCCGAGCGCGACCAGTGCTACCACATCTTCTCGATCATCACCGGCCACTACCGTTACAAGCCGGACCGGCTCCGCGACTGGGTCAAGCACCCGAAAGCCAATGGCTACGAGGCACTTCACTGTACGGTCCTGTCTCCCAGAGGAATGTGGATCGAGGTCCAGATCCGTTCGAAGCGCATGGACGACATCGCGGAGAAAGGCATCGCTGCCCACTGGTCCTACAAGCAGAGCGGCTACATCAGCGAGAACGACAGCGAGATGGACAAGTGGCTCGTCCAGGTCAAGGACATCCTGGTCAACCCGGACGTGAACGCGCTGGAACTGCTGGACATCATCCACAACGACCTGACGAGCACGACGATCGTCGTCTTCACCCCGAAGGGTGAGCAGAAGACGATCATGAAGGGGGCGACGGCGCTGGACTTCGCCTACCTGATCCATACGGAGATCGGCAGCAAGGCCATCGCGGCCAAGGTGAACATGCGGCTGGTGCCGCTCAGTTATGTCCTCAAGACCGGCGACCAGGTCGAGATCATCACGGCAGAGGACGAGCACCCGAAGCGCGAGTGGCTGCAGTTCCTCCAGACGCGGCGCGCCAAGTCGGTGGTAATGGACTACTTCCGCAACGAGCGTCAGCAGACGATCGCCTTCGGACGGCACATGCTCGAAGAGCAGCTCGCTTCCCTCGGCGCCCGGCTGGACGATTCGACGCGGAAGATGCTGCTCAAGGCGAACGGCATCGAGTCCGAAGACGAGCTTTTCCTCCGCATCGGCCTCGGCACCCTGAAACTGAACAACTTGCCGGAGCAGCTGAAGAAGGAGAACGAGCACCTCGCCCGGATCCGCCGCTTCTTCCGCCGCGACACGAAGGACCCGGACGCTCCCGCGGACCGGATCATCCTCGGCGGCAAGGACAACGGTACGCGCTTCGTCATCGCCTCCTGCTGCCATCCGATCCCCGGAGACCCCGTCATCGGTTTCCGCAGCCCGGACGGGTCGATCACGGTCCACAAGAAGAGTTGCGCCATCGCCGAAGAACTGGCGTCGACGCACGGTGACCGCGTGGTCGTTCCCCAATGGGAAGATACCGCCGAGAGCCATTCCTTCCCGGTGCGGCTGTCCCTGCAGGGACTGGACCGGGTCGGCCTGCTCAACGAGATCTCCCGCTATATCTCGCTGGTCATGGGCGTAAACATCCGCAGGCTCACCCTCGCGACGGAAGAGGGCATCTTCGAGGGCTACATCGACTTCTATGTGAACAGCCGCGAGGTGCTCGACCGCATGATCAAGAAGCTCTCGGGCATCGAGGGCATCCAGAACGTAGTACGGACTGATTTATGAACAAGTTCCTTTCCCGATATTTTCCCCTGATTCCCGCCGGACTGGTCATCGGTTCGATGCTCTTCTCCCACGGCTGCGCCAATACGACGCAGGCCCCGACCGGCGGCCCGAAGGACACGATCCCGCCGGTCCTGATCCTGCAGAAGATGAAGCCTTCCCAGGGATCCGTGAACGTCCCGCGCCATAAGACGAAACTGGAATTTCCGTTCAATGAGTATGTTACCGTCAAAGAGCGGAAGAACATCTACCTCTCTCCCCCGCTGGAGAAGCAGCCGAAATTCCGCCTGAGCGGCCGTTCCGTGATCGTCGAGTTCGAGAGCGATCTGGACAGTGCGACGACCTATACGCTGGACCTGACCGGCGCGATCGGCGACAACAACGAAGGGAACATGTTCCCCGGCTACACGCTGGTGTTCTCGACCGGCGACCAGATCGACTCGATGGGCATGACGGGCATCGTCCAGAGCAGCACGAACCTGATGCCGGTCAAGGGCGCGACCGTCCTCCTGTACAAGGACCATTCCGACTCCGCCCTCTTCCTGAAACGGCCTGTCGCCGCCGCCAAGACGGACGACTGGGGCTATTTCAGCATCCGCAACATCCAGGACACCCTGTACCGTGTCTATGCCATCCGGGACGAGAACGGCAACAACATGTATGACCCGGAAAGCGAACTCGTCGCCTTCCTGGACACGCTGTTCCGCCCGACCCGCGTCGTCACGGACACCCTCTACGAGTTCCTCAAGTTCGACATGAAGGACACGGCCGCCTGCATGGCCCGCAAGACGGACGTCGAACTCAACCTGTTCCGTGAGAAGCCCTCCAAGCAGTTCATCGTCAAGAAGGAACGCGTGGGCGACCGGACAGGTTACATCACCTTCATGGCGCCGAATGCCAAGATCAACCGCATCAAGTTCCGGAACTACCCGACCAAACTGCTCATCAAGCAGTTCAACATCCAGAAGGACAGCCTGGAAGTCTGGCTCAACGTCCAGCAGCGGCGGATGCCGGACACGCTGTTCCTGCAGGTGAACTACGACAAGACGGACACGCTCGGCAACCTGGTCCCGACCGACGAGATGTGCCGGCTGGTCCTGGACGGCAAGGCGAAGGCGGAAGCCGCCAAGGGCCCCCGCCGGAAGGTTTCCCACGAGGATACGATCGCCGTCCTCACCACCCAGGTATCGCCCGAAACGGTCGAGCAGTACGGTTTCACCCTCGAGTTCAAGTATCCGCTGATCGAGGACGGCTTCAAGGAACTGGAGTTCCGCTCCGTCAATCCCCGGCAGCAGGAGAAGAAGGAGCAGTACCGCGTCCGGAAAGACAGCACCAACCTCCGCCGCTACACCATCATGCCGAAGGAGAAACTCCTGCCCGGCTATGAGTATTTCCTGAAGGTCCCGCACCGGAAGTTCCGGGATATCAACGGCTTCTACAATGACAGTACCGAGATGAAGGTTTCCCTGCCGAAGGACGAGTCCCTCAGTTCGCTTTCCCTGGTCCTGTCCGGCGTCAAGAACGAATACATCATCGACATGCTGAACGAGAAGCGGGACAAGGTCCTCCGGAGCTATATCGTGGACAAGCCGAAGACCGTGGTGTTCCCCTATCTCAAGGCCGGGAAATACTGCATCCGCATCACGGAGGACCTGAACCGGAACGGGATCGTCGACACCGGCGTCCTGCTGGAGAAGAAGCAGCCGGAAAAGGTCCGTTTCTACAAGATCGAGGACTCCTTCCTGATCGACATCCCGGAAAAGACGGAGATGGAGCAGGAGATTGACATCAAAGCCTTGTTCCAATGAAGAAGAGACTGCTGATCCTCGCACTGGGCCTGACGGCCGTTCTCACCCTTCCCGCGCAGAACCGCGTCCGCGTGGAGGAAAAGGATGACGGAAGCATCGACATGAAAGTCGCGCCCGTCATCGACACGGTCTTCTTCACCCTGCCCGACGAGATCACCGAATCCTATCTCGATTCGGTCGGGACCTCGTTCGACACCCCGATCAACGATTATGTCCTGTTCGGCTTCCATGGCGGCGGCGTGCTGACCAACACCTATTTCAATCCGCCGTGGGGTGCGAAGTTCACCCCGCACCTGCCCGTCTTCGGCGCCAGCATCACCATCCACGGGAAACTCTTCGGCTTCATGCCGTATTTCGGCCTGGAACTGGGTGTCCAGCACACCTTTGAGGGCTATCAGTTCAAGGAAAACAAGGAGACGAAGATCACCCGGAACCTGGAGGGCGCCGAGCGCATGAGCATGGAAGTCTGGGAGGTTCCCTTCCTGATGGCCGGGCATGTGGATCTCGGCGAAACGTTCAAACTGCTCGCCAAGGTCGGCATCTACGGCGGCTACCGCACGTCCATCCACCGGACCATGGCCGCGGATGTCCGGGAGACCACGCGTTTCCGGATCCGGGAGGAACTCTACAATCCCTGGGAGTTCGAGGATTCCTTCCGGGATTTCGACCTGCGGTGGACCTACGGACTCGAGGGCGGCGCCGGTTTCGGCATCATGCTCTCCCCGGTCGAGTTCCATGTCAACGCGCTCATCAAATGGGGCTGGGGCTCGTTCTTCCGCCCCGACTATGCCAACGACTATTATTACCGCTTCGGCTACCCGCTCGACCTGATGATCACGGCGGGCCTGTATTACCAGCTGACCCCCCGGCGCGGCTATTCGCGCCACCAGCTGAAGAAAACCGCGAGAAAGATCGTGTATGGAGAATAAGACCGTGTTCGTGGGGAACGTCCCCATCGGCGGAGGCCACCCGATTGTGGTCCAGACCATGTGCAATACGCACACCAACGATGTGGAAGCGACTGTCGCCCAATGTGTCCGGATGGCGGAAGCGGGCGCGCAGCTGATCCGGATCACGGTGCCCGGCCTCCAGGATGTCCCGCATGTCCGGGAGATCCGCGCGCGGCTCCGCGCCCTTGGCGTCGATACGCCGCTGGTGGCGGATATCCACTTTTCCGCGGAGACGGCCATCGCCGTCGCGCCCGAGGTCGAGAAGGTCCGGATCAATCCGGGCAATTTCCATCGGGACCACGACAAGGCCCGTGCGTATTTCGGCCGCTTCCTTTCCGTCTGCAAGGCGCACGGGACGGCCGTCCGCGTCGGCCTGAACCACGGCTCCCTCGGGGAATACATCACGAATCTCTACGGCAACACTCCCCTGGCGATGGCGAAGGCGGCGATGGAGTGGCTGGAAATGTGCATCGACCAGGATTTCTACCAGGTCGTCGTGTCGCTGAAGGCGAGCAACACCGTGGTCATGGTGGAAGCGTATCGGCTGCTGGCCGGTTTCATGCGGGAGCGCGGCGTGGTCTTCCCCGTGCACGTCGGCGTGACCGAAGCCGGGAACGGCGACGCGGGGCGGATCAAATCATGCGTCGGCATCTCCACCCTCCTCTCCGAAGGGATCGGCGATACGATCCGGGTTTCGCTGACCGAAGATCCCGTCTGTGAAATCCCTGTCGCCCAGTACCTTGCAGACCGTTACGGTCAGCGGCTCCGTTCAACGATGAGCGCCATCCGCATCGAAGGTCGCGCAGCGGTCGCCACATACGACGCTCCCTCCTGGGAGCGCCTGCTCTGCGACCTCTCCTGCGATTTCGGGAAGCGGCTGCTGGACCGGGAACTGGATTCCGTGTCCTTCCGGGGGGCGTACCGGACCGCCGACGGGACTGTCGTCCCCATTGATGAGGAAATGTCCTCTTATCTCGCCGATGAGCTGCTGCAGGCCTGCCGGCGCCGTTTCTACCGTCCGGAATACATCGCCTGCCCGGGTTGCGGACGGACCATGTACAATCTGCAGGAGGCTTTCGCGCGAGTCAAGGAAAAGACGGCCCACCTGCACGATGTCGTCATCGCCGTGATGGGCTGCATCGTCAACGGTCCCGGGGAGATGGCCGATGCGGACTGGGGCTATGTCGGCGAGGGAAACGGAAAGGTGTCCATCTACAAGGGACGGACACCTGTCATGCGGCATGTGCCGGAAGCGGAAGCCCCGGACAGGCTGCTGGAACTCATTTCTGCGGAAGCAGGGCGATGACGCTCTCCACGGCGCGCACCTTGTCGCCGATCTTGACCTTGATTTCCGCGTCGAGCGGAAGGAAGAGGTCGATCCGGCTGCCGAACTTGATGACACCGCACTGGTCTCCCCGGTTCTCCAGGTCACCGGTTTCCGAATAGCAAACGATCCGCCGGGCGAAAGTCCCGGCGATCTGCTTGAAGAACACCTCGCCGTAGGCGTTTTCCAGGCAGCTTGAGGAATGTTCGTTCAGTTCGGAGGATTTGGGGAGGAAGGCGAGCAGGTAGCGGCCCGGATGGTATTTGTAATAGGTCACCTTGCCCGTGATCGGCCAGAAATTGCAGTGGACGTCGAAGAAATCCATGTAGACCGACACCTGGATGCATTCCCGCCGGAGGTACTCCTTTTCGAATACCCGCTCGAGGATGACGACCTTGCCGTCGGCGACGGATGTGACGAGGCGGTCGTTTCCGTGCTCAGGCGGCACCCGGTCGGGAACGCGGAAGAAATAGGTGATGAACACCATGAACGCCACCAGGAGGACGGAAATGGGGATGGAGATCCAGTTGTTCGTGATGAAATGGGCGTTCAGCCAGATCAAGACGGCGCAGATGCACCAGCTTCCGAGGATGGTGCGGTAGGAATCTCTGTCAATGCGGATCCATTTCATAAGGCAGGAGGCAGATTACAGCAGTCCGGCGAGGACCAGATAGACGGTCCCGAGCGGGATGGCGAAGATCGTGCTGTCGAAACGGTCCAGCAGGCCGCCGTGCCCGGGGATGATGTTGCCGGAGTCCTTCAGGCCATGGATCCGTTTCCACTGGGACTCGAACAGGTCACCGTAAACGCCTGCTACATCCATGATTATGGCCAGGATGATGCAGTGGAGGTACGGGAAAGTGAAGAGTCCGGTCGCGCGGAGGATCACGGCGGCGAGGACGGCGCAGAGCAGACCGCCCCAGAAACCGGCCCAGGATTTCTTCGGGGAAATCTCCGGGCAGAGTTTTTTCCCGTTCTTCCCGAAAAGGAGGCCGAAGCAGTAGGCTCCCACATCGGACGCCCAGATGATGCAGAAGAAGCAGACCATCAGCAGGCCGCTGAACTGACCGGCCTTGTCGAAGACGATCAGGTTGGAGAGCGTCAGCGGCAGGGCGATGTAGAACAGGCCGGTGTAGATGTTCGTGAACAGGGGGAAACCGTCCTTTTCCCGGGCGTGGAGGGAGCCGGCCATGATCGCGATGACGGGGATCAGGCCGATGCAGACGAAGCGCATCGGGATCAGTTGGGCATAGACCAGGAAGGTGGACACGAACATGATCACCCCGGTCGCCGTGGCCAGGAACTGCGTCCTGCGGTAACGGTCGCCCATGGTCATGCGGAAGAACTCCGCGAGCATCCCGGCCGTCATGAAGGCGAACAGGGCTGCGAAAAGGTATTTGTTGACCAGCAGCCCTCCCAGCATGATGGCCAGGAAGAGCGTGCCGGAAAGGGTGCGCTTGACCGTACTATTCATGGGCGACCTCCCCTTCCTGCTCCGGCGCTTTCTCCGGCAGCGGTTCTTCGGCGGATGCGGGCTTGACTTTCGGGCCGAGGATGCGCTCCAGGTCGTCGTTCATGATCACCTCCTTGTCCAGGAGGAGTTCGGCGACCTGACGGAAAGCGGCGTCGTTGTCCCGGAGGATCCGGTCCGTGCGGGACTGGACCTCGTCGACGATGCGGCGGACCTCCTGGTCCATCAGTTCGGCCGTCTTCTCGCTGTAGGGGCGGACGAGTTCATAGCCGCGCGCACCCGTGGAGTCGTAGAATGACATCGGGCCGACTTTCTCACTCATGCCGTAGTACTGGACCATGGCATAGGCCATGTTGGTCAGCCGCTCGAAATCGCTCAGGGCGCCGGTGGAAGGCTCGCCGTTGACGATCATTTCGGCGGCGCGGCCGCCCATGAGGGTGCACATCTCGTCCATCATGTAGGACTTCGACCAGTTCTTCCGCTCGGCGGGCAGGTTCCAGGTGACGCCCAGGGCCTTTCCGCGCGGGATGATGCTGACCTTCAGCACCGGGTCCGCTTCCGGGAGCAGCCAGCCGACGACGGCGTGACCGGCCTCGTGGTAGGCCGTGGTGCGTTTTTCGGCGGGCGTCATGATCGTGTTGTTCTTCCGCTCGAGTCCGCCGATGATCCGGTCGACGGCATCCAGGAAATCCTGGGTATCGACCTCCTTCTTGTTCTTGCGGGCGGCGGTCAGGGCGGCTTCGTTGCAGACGTTGGCGATGTCGGCGCCGGAGAATCCCGGCGTGTGCTTGGCCATCAGGCCGATGTCGAAATCCTGCGACACCCGGATGCCGCGGAGGTGGACCTTGAAGATCTCCTCGCGCTCGTTCACCTCGGGGAGTTCGACATAGATCTGGCGGTCGAAACGGCCGGCGCGCATGAGCGCCTTGTCGAGGATGTCGGCGCGGTTTGTCGCGGCGAGGATGATCACACCGCTGTTGGAGCCGAAGCCGTCCATTTCCGTAAGGAGCTGGTTCAACGTGTTTTCACGCTCGTCGTTGCCGGAGAAGCCGGCGTTCTTGCCACGGGCGCGGCCCACTGCGTCGATCTCGTCGATGAAGACGATGCACGGGGCTTTTTCCTTCGCCTGGCGGAAGAGGTCACGGACGCGGGAGGCGCCGACGCCGACGAACATCTCGACGAAGTCGGAGCCCGAGATGGAGAAGAACGGAACGTTGGCCTCCCCTGCCACGGCCTTGGCCAGCAGCGTCTTGCCGGTTCCGGGCGGCCCGACCAGCAGCGCGCCTTTCGGGATCTTCGCGCCGAGGGCCGTGTATTTGGTGGGATTCTTCAGGAAATCGACGATTTCCATGACCTCGTCCTTGGCCCCGTAAAGACCGGCCACATCCTTGAAGGTGACCTTCACCTCATTCTTGTCGGCCAGTTTGCCGGTGGATTTCCCTGCGTTGAAGGGGTTGCCCATGCCGCCGCCACCGCCGCCGTTCATGGAGCGGTTGAAGCCGCGGAACATCCAGACCCACATGAGGATCATCAGGAGCGGGAAGATGAGCATTTCCAGCCAGTTCATCCAGTCGCGGTCGTTGTTCTTCATGACAACCTTGAACTGCTCGCCGGCGGGCTTGTCCGCGTTTAGGGCCCCGAACGCCTCTTCCGGATAGAACTTGGTCGAGGTCAGGAAGAAAAAGTGCGGTGCCTTCTTGGGAACCGTTCCGTTCGGATAGCGGTCGGCGTATTTCGCCAGCCGGTCCGGCCGGATCTTGACCTCGCCCTGGTAGTCGTTCCGCACATAGGTGATCTCCTCGACATCGCCGTTGGCGATCATCGCCTGGACCTCCGCCCACTCGACCTTCTCCGGTGCGGAGGATGCCGAACTGCGTGAGTACAGCATCCAGACGAGGAAGACCGCCAGCAGGATGTACCCGAAGGTCATCGGGGACAGGGTGACGGAGAATCCCTTCGGCTTCTTGTTGCCGTTGTTGTCCTTTTTCGGATCTGCCATGGATTATTCGCTCTTGGGGGTCGTTTTCTTGCGCAACTTGTATTCCTTGCGGGGGACGTCCGCCCAGAGGTCCTCCAGGCGGTAGAAATCGCGGTATTCCTTCAGGAAGATGTGGACGAGGATGTTGCCGTAGTCCTGGATGATCCAGAAATTGTTGCCCTCGCCCTGGGAACGGAGGAGCTTGTGCCCTTCCGCCTCCATCTTCTCGAGTATGTTGTCGGCGACGGCGCCGACCTGGGTGGTGTTCGACGCGTCGCAGATGACAAAGTAGTCGGTGATAGCCCCGTCGAACTCCCTCAGGTCCAGGGAAATGACGTTTTCCCCTTTCTTGTCGTAGACGGCGTCGGCGATCAGCCGGAGGTCATGGGTGATCATATTCTTCTTTTTCTTCTAACAAAAATGGCCTATATTTGCCCAAACATACAAAGATAATAAAAATCCGGAGCAATCGGAAATATGGCGAAGATAATCTGGCATGACACCCTCGATTCGACCAATGCCGAGGCATTGCGCCGGATCGGGACGCTGGAGAACTGTTCGGTTCTCGCCGCCGTCCGGCAGACGGCCGGGCGCGGCCAGCGGGGCAACCGCTGGCTGTCGGCTCCCGGTGAGAACCTGACCTTTTCGCTGGTCCTGAAGCATGCGCCGGACGCGCTCCCCGTCCGGGACGCCTTCCGGCTCAACCTCGTCGCTTCCGTGGCGGTACGGGACTTCCTGCGGGACGAAGGCTGCGAGGCCCTTGTCAAGTGGCCCAACGACCTCTATGTCCGGCAGCGGAAGATCTGCGGCATCCTGGTCGAAAACGGGCTTGGCTCCGCCGGCTTCTCCCATTCCGTCATCGGGATCGGCATCAACATCAACCAGCGGGTCTTCGGCGACCTGGCCAACGCAACTTCGCTCTTTTGCGAGACCGGGCGCACACTGGAACTGAAACCCGCCCTGGAAAAGGTCGTATCGTGCCTTGAAGGCCGGCTCCAGGCCTTATGGAATGCGGATGCCTATGCGTTGCTTCGGGAGGATTACATGGCCTCCCTTTTCCAGGCAAAACGGCCTGCCCCCTATCGGGACCTGTTGACGGGGAAACTGTTCACGGGGATCCTCGAAGATGTAGGGGAAGACGGGCGAGCCGTCGTCACGGACTGTGGCGACGGCTCCCGGAAACGGTTTGCCTTCAAGGAGTTGGGCTATATCCTCTAAGCGCGGAGGGCGGCGATGGCCGCCGCCGGGTCTTCCTGTCCGAAGACGGAACTGCCCGCTACCAGCATGGAGGCGCCGGCACGGACCAGCTCCTGCGCGTTGGCGGGGGAAACGCCGCCGTCGACTTCGATGGCGGTATCCGTTCCCAGCCGGTCGATCTCCGCCTTCAGGCTGCGGATCCGCCCGTAACTGTCCTCGATGAACTTCTGGCCGCCGAAACCGGCGAACACGCTCATGACCAGGATGAAATCCGCCTTCCCGAGGAAGGGAAACACTTCTTCCACAGGGATATCCGGATTGATGGCGACGCCGGCGAGCATGCCGTGGGCATGGATCAGGCCGATTGTGTCTTCCGTCGCGTCCCCGGCGGCCTCATAGTGGAAACTGAGGTAGCGGACGCCGGCCTGGGCGAAGCGCTCCACGTATTTCCACGGTTGGACGATCATCAGGTGGGCATCCATGGGCTTTTCCGCGAGCGAGGCGATCGCCTTCACGACCGGGAAGCCGAAGGAGATGTTGGGAACGAAGGTGCCGTCCATGATGTCCAGGTGGAACAGGTCGGCATGGTCGTTGACCAGGCGGACATCCTTTTCCAGGTGCAGGAAGTCCGCAGACAGCATCGAAGGGGCGATCCGGACCATCTTCCTAGGCAAAATTGGTGACGACATCGACCAGCAGGTCCACGAAACGGTCCAGGGAGGCGAGTTCGAGCTTCTCACCCGGGGCGTGGACGCCGCGGAGCGTCGGGCCGAAGGAGATCATGTCGAGTTCCGGGAACTTTTCGAGGAAGAGGCCGCATTCGAGGCCGGCGTGGATGGCCTTGACCTCCGGGTCCTTCCCGAACAGTTTCCGGTAAGAGGCCACGCACTGGGCCAGGATCGGGGAATCCATGTTGGGTTTCCAACCGGGGTATTCGGAAGTATGCTCGACGTCCGCACCGCCCAGAAGGAGCGCCGCTTCCACTTTCTGCGCGATGGCGTGCAGGGCAGTCTTGACGGAACTCCGCTGGCTGGTCAGGATGCGGATCCGCTTCCCTTCTTCCATCTTGACGCTGGCCAGGTTCGTGGAGGTCTCGACCAGGCCGGGGATATCCGTGCTCATGGCCACGACCCCGTGGGGGCAGGCAACGAGCATGGAGATGAACCGGACGGTGTCCTCCTCCGCCATCGGCTGGGCCTTGACGCCGCGGATGCTGTGGGCGGAGAATTGGAGATCCGGCTCGGTGTTGCGGAATTCCGCCTTGACGATGTCCCCGAAAGCCTTGAAGTCGGCGACCATGTCCTGGAATTCGTCCGTGGGAACGGCGATGACCGCCTCCGCCTCCCGGCAGATGGCGTTGTGCTTGTTGCCGCCCTGGAAGGAAATCAGCTGATAATCATACTGGAGCTGCGTGAACAGGAAACGGGCCAGCTGCTGGAGGGCGTTCATCCGTTCCTTGTTGATGTCGTCCCCGCTGTGGCCGCCGACGCCGCCGGAAATCCGGAGCTGCATCGGCTTGAAGCCGGCCTCGAGGGGCTCGTTTTCATATTCGAACGTCGCGACGGTCTCGGTGCCGCCGGCACAGCCGACGAAGAGCTGGCCCTCATCCTCCGAGTCGAGGTTGATCAGGGTCCGGCTCTCCAGGAATCCCTCTTCGAGGGCGAAGGCGCCGTCCATGCCCGTCTCTTCGGAGATGGTGAACAGGCACTCGATCCGGCCGGTGGGAAGGTCGCTCGCGAGGAGGGCCAGGCAGGCGGCGATGCCGATGCCGTCATCCGCGCCGAGGGTCGTTTTCTTGGCCACCATCCATCCGTCCTCGATCTCGTACGGGATCGGGTCCTTGCTGAAATCGAAGTCGAAGTCGCTCACTTTCTCGCAGACCATGTCCTGGTGGGCCTGGAGCGCGATGGAGGGAATGTGCCGCCTTCCGGGCGAAGCCTCCTTGACAATCAGGACGTTCCCCGTCTTGTCGGTCTTGCATTTGAGTTTGTGTTCCGCCGCAAAGCGGCAGAGGTATTCGGTCATCGGCCCTTCGTGGCCCGACTCCCGCGGGATGCGGGTGATCTCCTCGAAACAGGATAAAACGGTACTGGTATCCATTTCTACGTGCGTTTGGTGCCGTAAAAATAGGAAAAATAAATCAGAATCGGAAATCGCCTAGCGCGCGACGGTGGCCATCAGCATCTCCTCCACGTCGCCGACGTACTGGCGGAAGGTCTTGTCCGTGGACATCAGGTCCTGGACGGTGGTGCAGGCGTGCAGCACGGTGGCGTGGTCCTTGCCGCCCAGTTCGGCGCCGATGGTCGACAGCGAGCAGTTGGCGATCTGGTTGCGGCACTCGTACATGGCGATCTGGCGGGCCTGGACGATCGGGCGCTTGCGGCTCTTGGAGAGGAGTTCCTCGCGCGTGATGTTGAAATAGTCGCAGACCGTGTTCATGATCCGGTCGATCGTCAACTCGCCGTGCTCCTCGCCGACGATCTGGCCGGTGACCTGTTCGGCCAGTTCGACCGTGATCTCCCGGTGGGCCAGCGTGGCGTGGGCGGTCAGGGAGATCAGGGCGCCTTCCAGTTCCCGGAAATTGGACTTGATCCGCGAGGCCAGGTAGTTCAGGACATCGTCGCCGATACTGACGCCCTCGCGGAAACTGCGGGACTTGAGCATCGAGAGGCGGGTGGCGAAATCCGGGCGCGAGAGTTCGACGGAGAGGCCCCACTTGAAGCGGGAAAGCAGGCGTTCCTCGAAATTCTCCAGGTCGACAGGCGCGCGGTCCGAAGTGAAAATCAGTTGCTTGCCGGTCTGATGGAGATGGTTGAACACATTGAAGAATGCGTTCTGGGAGCCCTGGCCGAGCAGGCCCTGGATGTCGTCGACGATCAGGACGTCCATCCGCATGTAATAGGCCATGAAGTCCGTGAGCTTGCCGCCCATGGCCGCATCCATGTACTGCGTCTTGAACTCGTTGCCGGTCACGTAGAGGACGACCAGCTCCGGATAGCGCTGCTTGACGGCGATGCCGATGGCCTGGGAGAGGTGGGTCTTCCCGAGGCCGGGGCCGCCGAAGATGAACAGCGGGTTGAAAGGGGTCTTGCCCGGCGCACGGGAGATGCTCTCCCCTGCCGTGATGCCCATCTTGTTGCATTCCCCTTCGATCAGGTTGTCGAAGCAGTATTCCGCCTTCAGGCGCGGATTGATCTGGACGCGCTGGATGCCGGGGAACACGAAGGGACCGGGATTGCCGGACGGATGGTAGGTGCTGATCGAGACGGTCGGGTTGACCGGATTCGTGGTCGAGGCGGCCGGATAGACCATCGCCTGCTGGCTCCGTACGGGACGGACCATGTACACCAGGCGGGCATCGGAACTGATGGCCCGCTTGAGGGCGCTCTTCAGCAGATGCAGGAATGCGCCCTCCAGGTATTCCCGGAAGAAATCCGACGGGACCTCGACGGTCAGCGTGGATTCCACGAGGGATACGGGGCGGATCGGCTTGAACCATGTGTCGTACTGCTGCGGATCAATGTTGTTGGCAATGATCTGCAGACAGTTGTTCCACACGGCGATATGTCGTTCCTGTTCTTGCATGGATGGATGCTTGCTTTGTCCCCGCAGGAGGCTCCTGCTTGGTTTTACAAAGTTGGAGGAAAAAAAGATGATAAAAAAATTAAAAACCTATTGGAAAATAATTTTTTTTTACTTTTAATACGAAGGCGAACCCGTATTTATAATGCTTTATATTCTTCTGATTATCAATCAGATACAAAATCAAAAACGCGATTTGAAAGCAACTGATAAAGTTTATATTTTAGAATTTTTCTAAAATATTAGAAAACGTTTTTTCATTGGTTTCAGGACACTGCAAAAGCGAAAATCACTGGATTCGGGTGACGGTCTGACCTTCGATCCGGACCAGGAAGGAATCCGCGAATTTTTTTCTGATTTCCCGGTTCTGCCTGCGGGCCTCCGCCTCGTCCGCGCTGACGCCGATGAAATACTTGTAGAGGCGCTCCCCTTTCAGGACCGTCGGCGCATATCCGGCGAAGAAAGGATCGCCGGAAGCCATCTTCCGTCCCGTTGCCAGGACTTGCGTGCCATATAGGATATTGCCGGTCGCGGTGGTGTCGGCGGCAGGCTTTTCCGGCTGTTTCTCCTCCGCCTTGGCGGGCGTATTGGCCGTCACGGGTGCTGCCCCAGCGCCGTCATATTTCTTCTTGTAATTGGTAAACGCGCGCGCGATGGCCGTCGCGATCCCGTCGCGGCCTTCGGGCGTCCGCAGGACCGCCAGGTCGGAGGGATTCGACATGAAGCCGCATTCGACGAGGACGGCCGGCATGGTGGTCCGCCACAGCACGAGGAAGGGATCCTGGGAAACGCCGCGGCTGTAAGGGATGCTCCCCCCGTTCATCGCGTCATTGACCGATTCCGCGAAGGCGAGACTCCGTTCCAGGTTGGAGTTCTGGATCAGGTTGAAAAGGATGTACGACTGGGGGTCGTTCGGGTCGAAACCCTGGTATTTCGTCGTGTAGTCGTCCTCGAGCAGGATCACGGAGTTTTCCCGCTTGCACAGTTCCAGGTTCTTGCTGAAGAGGTCGTTCCCCTTCCGGCTGGACTGGCCGAGGCAGTGGATGGAGTAGCCGTGGGCGGCCGTGCCGCCGTCCTGCGCGTTGATATGGACGGAGATGAACAGGTCCGCATCATGCTTGTTGGCGAAGCCGGCCCGCTCATCCAGCGGGATGTAGCGGTCGTCCGACCGCGTCATCAGCGCCTTGACGTCGGGATGGGCCGCACGGATCTTGTCGGCGAGCCGGGTGGCGATGTCGAGCGCAACCGTCTTCTCGTAGGTCTTTCCGTCCCGGCTGACACATCCGGCATCCTTCCCGCCGTGACCGGGATCGACGACCACCGTCCGGACGCGGACGGCGGAGGCCTGCGCCGACGCAGGCACGGGAGTTGCTAGGATGAGCAGGCCGGAAATGGCCGCAAGATACGCTTTCATCAGGTTTCCTTTTTGAAATCTTTGAAATAAATCGTAATTTTGTACTTTGCAAATTTAGCAATTTAATTGGAATTGTGTTTCCCGCCCCCGGGAAAATGGAATGAAGAGATACTGGAAATACCTGCTGGTGGTACTGGCCCTCCTGGTGCTCGCCGATTCCGCCTCCGCCCAGCGGCGGGGCCTTTTCGGCCGTCGGCGCGGACGGGAAACCGTTTCCATCGACACGGCCGCCCTGCATCTCCCCGATTCCGTGATCGCCTACCGGGATTCCGTCCACCGGGCCGATTCCATCGCCCGCCGGGACTCGCTGGAACTGCTCGGCAAGAGTTCCCTCGAGCGCCCCGCCTTCTCCACGGCCAGGGACTCCGTCGTCGAGGTGTTCTCCGACGGCCAGCGGAAGATCTTCTATTACGGGGATGTTACGGTGACCTACCAGAACATGAAGCTGACGGCCGATTACATGGAATATGACATGAATACGGGCATCGTCTATGCGAAAGGCACCTATGATCCCGTGGCGGAGGACTGGAAAGGGCGGCCGGAGATGACCCAGGACGGGAAAAGCTACAAGATGGAGGAACTCCGGTACAATTTCAACAACCAGAAGGCGGTCATCAAGAACATGCTGACCCAGGAGGACGACGGCATCCTGCAGGGCAAGGACATCAACATGGCGGCGGACCGTTCCATCAGCATCATGCACGGCATGTACACCGTCTGCGACCTGGAGCATCCGCACTATTACCTGAACCTGTACAATGCGCGGGTCATCACCCGGCCGACGCAGAAAACCGTGTTCGGCCCGGCCTGGCCGACCTTCGAGGACGTCCCCTTCCCCTTCGGCATCCCGTTCGGTTTCATCCCGAAAAAGCCCCAGCGGGCCACCGGTTTCCTGATGCCGACCTTCGGCGAGGAGAACGCCCGCGGATTCTATTTCCGCGACATGGGCATGTACTTCGTCATCGGCGACTACTTCGACCTGTCCCTGACCGGCGACGTCTATACGCTCGGTTCCTGGAGCGTGGACGTCAATTCGCGGTACAGGGTCAATTACAAGTTCAGCGGCACTTTCGGATTCACCTACTCCAACGACCAGACCGGCGAACGGGGCAGTTCCGACTTCTTCCAGAGCCGCAACTTCGGCTTGAAATGGTCCCATTCCCAGGATTCCAAGGCCCATCCGGGAACGAGTTTCACGGCTTCCGTCAATTTCTCGAGCCCTTCCAACAGCCGGTACAATTCCCGCTCCGTCACGGAAGCGCTCCAGAACCAGATCTCGTCCTCGGTCTCCTATTCGCGGAACTGGAACGGCAAGGTGAACCTCTCCCTCAATGCCCTGCACAGCCAGAACTCCCGCGACTCCAGCTACTCGTTCACCCTTCCGAACATGACCCTGTCCGTCACGCGTTTCTATCCCTTCAAGCGGCAGAACCGGGTCGGCAAGGAACGTTTCTACGAGAAGATCTCCTTCGGCTACAGTTCCTCCTTCCAGAACCGCGTCAACTTCAAGATGAGCGAGTTGCAGGAATATGTCTACAATCCGGACGGCAGCGTTTCCATCGATCCGGCGACGGGCATGCCCGTGAAGGAGGTGCGCGACGCCCCGAAGAAACTGCTCGAGAAGATGAACAACGGCATGACGCACAATTTCCAGATCGGCCTGCCGAACTTCACCCTGCTGAATTACCTGAATTTCACGCCGAGCATCTCCTACGGCATGAACTGGCTGTTCAGCCGCGGCCGGAAATACCTGCAGGGCGTCGTCGACGAGATGGGAAATCCGGTCATGATCGTGCCGTCCGACGGGTCGGACGGCGTCCCGGTGCAGGCGATGGAGGAGGTGTCGGAGCAGGGAGAGGCCTTCAACACCTTCGGGATGACGCATACCTATTCGGGAAGCATTTCCATGAATACGCGGATCTATGGCATGTACAACTTCGGGAAGCACCGCAGGCTGCAGGCGCTGCGCCATGTCATCACCCCTTCGATATCCGCCAATTTCCGCCCGGAACACGGTACCGCTTTCAACGGCTGGCGGCATCTGGACGCCTATTATGACAAGAACGGACGCTTCCATGATGCTTCCGACTATAACATTTATTCCCTCTCCGCCCACAACTCTTCCTCGGCGCCCGGAAAGGGAAAGACCGGCGGCCTGAGTTTCTCGCTCGGCAACAACTTCGAGGCCAAGATGCGGGACATCCGCGACACGACCGGCAGCGGTTCCAAGAAGGTCAAGATCATCGACCAACTCAATTTCAACGGCAGTTACAATTTCCTTGCGGACTCCCTGAAAATGAGCAACATCGGCGTATCGATGTCCACGTCCATCTTCGGCAAGCTCGGCGTCAGCGCCAATGCCAACTTCGACCCCTATGCCATCGACGAGCGAGGCCGGAAAATCAACAAGTTCAATTTCCAGAAGGAAGGCTGGGCCCATCCGCTCCGCCTGAACAACGCCAGCGCTTCCCTCTCCTATTCCCTGAACGGAAAGGGGTCGATCAACGGAAACGACGGCGGAAAGGACAGTGGAGGCGGAAGCAGTGGCGGGAGAGGCGGCGGAGGCGGTTCCGATGCCCCTGCGGACGCCTACAAACGGATTTACTACCATCCCGTAACCGGGGAATACATTCCCGGCGGTTACCTGTACTACATGAATCCGAACGTCCCCTGGTCGGTCAACCTGAGCTATTCCTTCAATTACAGCCGAAGCTACCAGTTCACGAACAATCAGCTCGTTACGAACAACCGCTACACACAGACGCTGCAGTTGAGCGGCAATGTCAAGCTGACGCCCCGGATGAACATCCAGATGACCTCCGGCTTCGACGTCATGGCCATGAAGATGACGACCACGCAGATCAGCGCGACCTACGACCTGCACTGTTTCAACATCGCCGTGTCCTGGGTCCCGACCGGCAACTGGCAGTCCTACAGCTTCCGCATCGCTGCGAATGCGGCCGCGCTCGCCGACCTGCTCCGCTTCAAGAAGAGCTCCAGTTACATGGACAATATGCTCGGTTACTGATCGTTCCGCGGTCGGTCAGGGACAGTTTCCGTGGAAACGGGAGATTATTTGCAGTTCCCGTTTTTTTTTCGTATATTTGCATTGCCTTCCGGTTCCGGAAGCATTCAATGACCCGTTCCGGACCTTTTCCCCGGACCAACACAATCAATTTATGCCGCACAGCTATACTGAACTGAAAGCAATGAGCGAAGAGCAGTTGAGAACGCTCGCCGAATCGCTGGATATCAAGAACACGAAAAAAATGGATCCCGAGGCACTTGGGTACGCCATCCTCGACAAACAGGCCGTCCTGGAATCCCAGAAGCCGTCCGAGCCGAAACCCAAGAAGCGGGGACGCCCCCGCAAGAATCCCGAGACCGCTGCCGCCCCGGCTCCTGCCGCCGAACCCGTGAAGGCCGAGGCCGCTCCTGCGGAAGGAGCGGAGGCCAAGGCCGAAAAGCCGAAGGCTGAGAACAAGCCGTCCCGGCAGCGCCAGCCGCGCAAGGATGCCGCGGCGAAGCCGGCCACCCCGGCTCCCGAGAAGAAAGACGAAAAGCCCGCCGGCAGCAAGGAGGAGAATGCCCCTGCAGCCGCCCCGGAGCAGCAGGCTCCCGCCAAGAAAGGCCGGAAGAAATCCCAGGCCAAGGCGGCAGCCGTGGCTGCCGAGCCTGTTGCAGCGCCCGCTGAGGCGCCTCAGGCCCCTGCGCCTGCTCCCGCTCCGGCTCCGGCTGACGAGAAGCCTTCGGTGGATGGCAAGGCCTTCATCCACAACCTTTTCACGGAACTGAACGAAGATGAGGCCCAGAAAGAGGAGGCCGCCTTCGAGCAGCAGCGTCAGGAACGCCGCAAACAGCGTTTCGAAAAGAAGCAGAAGCAGCAGAACGGTGACCAGAACCGTTCCTCCGAACCGCAGGAGAAGCCCCGCGTGATTGAGTTCGAGGGCTCCGTCGAGGCGACCGGCGTGCTCGAAGTCATGCCGGACGGCTACGGTTTCCTCCGTTCCTCCGACTACAATTACCTCAATTCGCCGGATGACATCTATGTTTCCCAGCAGCAGATCAAGGTCAACGCCCTCAAGAACGGCGACACCGTGACGGGTGAGATCCGCCCCCCGAAGGAAGGCGACAAGTATTTCCCGCTGGTCAAGATCAAGTTCATCAACGGCCGCACGCCGGAGTTCGTCCGTGACCGTGTTCCGTTCGACTTCCTCACTCCCCTCTTCCCGACCGAGAAATTCGACCTGCTGGGCCATGGCCACGAAAAGGATCCGTCCTGCCGGATCGTGGACATGTTCACGCCGATCGGCAAGGGCCAGCGCGGCCTTATCGTCGCCCAGCCGAAGACCGGTAAGACCATGCTGCTCAAGGCCATCGCCAATGCAATCGCCGACAATCACCCGGAAGTTTACGAGATCGTACTGCTGATCGACGAGCGCCCGGAAGAAGTGACGGACATGCAGCGCAGCGTCAAGGCCGAGGTCGTCGCGTCGACTTTCGACGAGCCGGCCGAACGGCACGTGAAAGTAGCCAACATGGTCCTGGACAAGGCCCGCCGCCTGGTGGAATGCGGCCATGACGTGGTCATCCTGCTCGACTCCATCACCCTGCTTGCCCGTGCGTACAACACGGTCCAGCCCGCATCCG
>JAEEGL011609914.1_pt1 | contig 24103 bp, 16 predicted proteins | sample 9134231 | NCBI WGS metagenome assembly JAEEGL01 (sample SAMN16246548, study PRJNA631951) | gut metagenome | biome: gut microbiome; feature: rumen; material: fiber-attached | host: Bos | place: Iran: Karaj | collected 2018-10
AAAGTTACTTTTAAACCCGATGCCACTATCTTTACGGAGACTACGGAATTCGAATTTGATGTTCTGAAACAGCGTCTCCGCGAAATGGCTTTCTTAACGAAAGGTTTAAAGATCATTCTTCGGGACGAAAGAACGGATGAATCCAATCCGGATGTGAAGGAACGGGAATTCCACTATGAAGGCGGTATCAAGGAATTTGTAACATATCTGAACCGTTCCAAGACGCCTCTTTATGACAATGTTCTTTACTTTGAAGGAAAAAAGAATAATGTGTATGTGGAAGTAGCCATGCAGCATAACGATTCCTTCAATGAAAGTACTTTCAGTTTTGTCAACAACATCAATACTCCGGAAGGAGGAACCCATCTTGTCGGATTCAGAAATGCGTTGACCAAAACATTTAATGATTATGCCAGAAATTCCAAACTGTTAAAGGACAGCGAACCGAATCTTACCGGTGAAGATATCCGGGAAGGTCTTACCGCGATCGTATCTGTTAAGATCGAAGATCCGCAGTTTGAAGGACAGACCAAACAGAAACTGGGAAATTCCGAAGCCAGACAGGCAGTCGATAATGTGGTATCGGAACAGCTTACCTATTTTCTGGAGCAGAATCCGATAGTTGCAAAGAGTATCTGCGAAAAATCCATTCTTGCCCAGCGCGCCCGTGATGCGGCAAGAAAAGCAAGAGATCTGACACGTCGTAAATCGGCTCTGGAAGGTTCTTCACTTCCCGGAAAACTTGCGGACTGTTCCGATAAGGATCCTAAAAACTGCGAAATCTATATCGTAGAGGGAGATTCCGCGGGAGGGAGCGCAAAAACCGCCCGTTCCCGTGCAACTCAGGCAATCCTTCCTCTTCGCGGAAAGATCCTGAATGTGGAAAAGGCACGTCTTGATAAGATCTACGCAAATGCCGAGATCAAAGCCATGATCACAGCTTTCGGTACCGGGATCCATGATGATTTTGATATCACAAAGTTGAGATATCACAAGATCATTCTGATGACGGATGCCGATGTGGACGGCGCGCATATCGCCACTCTGCTTCTGACTTTTATCTATCGTTTTATGCCGGAGCTGATCAAGCAGGGTTATGTTTATCTTGCACAGCCTCCGCTTTATAAACTTGAAAAGAACAAAAAGGTCTGGTATGCCTATTCCGATGAGGAACTCGACAATATCCTGAAGGAAGTCGGTCGTGACCAGAATAATAAGATCCAGCGTTACAAAGGACTCGGTGAGATGGATGCGGAACAGCTCTGGGAAACCACCATGGATCCGGAAAAGCGTATTCTTCTGCGCGTTACCATGAACGAAGAAGCGGAATCGGAACTTGATCTTACCTTTACAACCCTGATGGGGGATAAGGTGGAGCCGCGTCGTGAGTTCATTGAAGAAAATGCGAAATTTGTCAAGAATCTGGATATCTGAGAATACTTGAAACGGATGGTTGAGGAAAAAAATGGAAGATAACATTTTTGATAAAATTCATGAGGTAGACCTCCAAAAGACAATGGAAACGTCTTATATCGATTACGCCATGAGCGTCATCGCATCCCGGGCGCTTCCCGATGTCAGGGACGGTTTAAAACCTGTTCAGAGACGTGTGCTCTACTCCATGATCGAATTAAACAACGGGCCCGATAAGCCCCACCGTAAATCCGCCCGTATCGTCGGAGATACGATGGGTAAATATCATCCCCACGGAGACAGTTCCATTTACGGTGCCCTGGTAAATATGGCACAACCCTGGAACTTCCGTTACACTCTGGTGGACGGTCACGGAAACTTCGGTTCCGTGGACGGTGACGGGGCCGCAGCCATGCGATATACCGAAGCCCGTCTGTCGAAGATCTCCATGGAGTTACTGGCTGATATCAACAAGGATACCGTTGATTTCATGCCGAACTTCGATGAAACGGAAAAAGAGCCTGTCGTACTTCCCAGCCGTTATCCGAACCTGCTGGTCAACGGAACCACCGGTATCGCGGTAGGTATGGCGACAAATATTCCCCCTCATAATCTCCGTGAAGTAACCGATGCCATCGTAAAGATCATCGATAACCGGGTAAATGAGGACAGAGATACCGAGATCGAAGAGATCCTCTCCATCATCAAGGCACCGGATTTTCCTACCGGCGGTATCATCCTGGGAACAAGAGGAGCGGAAGAAGCTTATCGTACCGGACGGGGTAAGATCCGCGTTCGTGCGGTGACGAATATCGAGACCGCACCCAACGGTAAAAACAGCATCATCGTGACCGAGCTTCCCTATATGGTCAATAAGGCCAATCTGATCCTGAAGATCGCGGAACTTGTGAAACTCAAGAAGATCGACGGTATTACGGATCTTCGGGATGAATCCGATCGTGACGGTATGCGTGTCGTGATCGAATTAAGACGTGATGCCAATGCGAACATCATCTTAAACCAGTTATATAAGCATACACAGCTTCAGGACACCTTTGGTGTGATCATGCTGGCGCTTGTGAATAACGAGCCGAAGGTCATGAGTATCCTCGATATGCTGAGTGCATATCTGAAACACCAGGAAGAGGTCGTAACCAGAAGAACGAAATATGATCTGAACAAGGCGGAAGAACGGGATCACATCCTGCAGGGTCTGCTCATTGCCCTGGATCATATTGACGAAGTGATCCAGATCATCCGTAATTCACCGGATACCCAAACGGCAAAAGAGAGACTGATCGAGCGTTTCTCCCTTTCCGATGCCCAGGCTCAGGCGATCGTAGACATGCGTCTCCGGGCTCTGACCGGATTGGAAAGAGAAAAACTGGAAAATGAGCATGCGGAACTGGTGGAAAAGATCAAGGAATTAAAAGCGATCCTGGCCGATGAAAAACTCCTTCTTGGCGTGATCCGTACCGAAATCCTGGTAACTGCGGAAAAATACGGTGATGAACGCCGTTCCCGGATCGGTTTTGACGAATATGATATTACGGATGAGGACATGATCCCCAATGAAAATACCATCATCGCCATGTCCAATCTGGGATATATCAAGCGTATGACCATCGATAATTTCCGTTCCCAGCACCGGGGAGGTAAAGGGATCAAGGGAATGAATACCATCGAAGATGATTTTATCGAAGATCTGCTGATGACCACGACCCATCACTATATCATGTTCTTTACGAATATGGGCCGTGTTTACCGTTTGAAGACCTATGAGATCCCGGAAGGGTCCAGAACTTCCCGGGGTGTTGCCATTGTAAATCTTCTGCAGCTGAATCCTGAGGAAAAGATCAATGCGATCATTCCCGTGAAAGAATATGAAGAAGACAAGAACCTGTTTATGGTCACCAAGAAGGGGATCATCAAAAAGACAAAAGTCACGGAATATTCCAATATCCGTAAGAACGGTCTCATTGCCATCAATCTGAAGGATGACGATGAACTGATCGAGGTAAAGATCACGGATAAGGATACGGAGATCTTCCTTGTTACGAGATTCGGCCAGTGTATCAGATTTAAAGAAACGGATGTCCGGAATACCGGAAGATCTTCCATGGGTGTCCGCGGCATGAATCTTGCCGATCAGGATGAGATCGTAGGTATGCAGCTGGATCACCAGGGCGATTCGCTTCTGATCGCATCCGAAAAAGGTATGGGGAAACGTACCTATCTGAATGAATTTACGGTTCAGAAACGAGGCGGCAAGGGCGTTAAATGCTACCGTATCACCGATAAGACCGGATATGTGGTGGGTGTCAAAGCGGTTAATGATGATCATGAGATCATGATGATCACAAATGAAGGGATCATCATTCAGATCCCCATGTCCGATGTATCCATTTACGGACGTATCACTTCGGGAGTCAAGCTGATCAATCTGGATGAAGGCGTAACGGTTGCCAAGATCGCAAAGGTTCGGGAAAAGATCTCCAGTGGAAACGAGGAACTGTCCGAGGACGATCTGGACCGGGTGGAGGAACCGGAACAATACACACCGGCTCCCCGGGAATCGTTTGATGAAGAGGATGAAGAAATAACTCTTCCGAAGGAAGAAGAAGAAGACGACGAGTAATCAAAAAACCCCCGCCTGACGGCGGGGGTTTCAAACGACAAGAAGGTGAAGATATCATGGAAAGTTATGAAATACTGGGACAATTGGCGATCATCGTTATCGCCGCGAAATTTTTCGGTCTTGTGGCAAGAAAATGCAAAGCACCGCAGGTGGTGGGAGAGATCGTCGCCGGAATCCTGATCGGTCCCAGTGTTCTCGGGATCGTAAATCAGAATGATTTTATCTCCTATATGGCGGAGATCGGTGTCATTCTGCTGATGTTCTCGGCGGGACTCGGAACCGACTTAAAAGATCTGGTAAAGACAGGTCCGAAGGCGGTCCTTGTTGCCGTAATGGGTGTATTTATCCCGCTGGTCTGCGGAGCACTTCTCTATATGAGTTTTTACGGGGTCAGTCCCTGGGGAAGCGAGAATTTCTATAAAGCTGTATTTGTGGGTGTGATCCTGACTGCCACATCCGTGAGCATTACGGTTCAGTCTCTGAAGGAAATGGGAAAACTGAGCACGGAAACAGGTACCTTGATCGTCAGTGCAGCCATCATTGATGATGTGATCGGGATCCTCGTGCTGACATTCGTCATCGGATTCAAGGATCCTACCGCAGATCCGATCCACGTGGTGATCAGTACGGTTCTGTTCTTTGTCCTTGCCATCGTGCTCGGGTTTGTTTCCTATAAGATCTTTAAGTTCATTGATGCCCGTTATCCGCATACTAGACGGATCCCCATAGCGGGACTTGCCTATTGTTTCGCGCTTTCCTATATCGCCGAAAAATATTTCGGGATCGCGGATATCACGGGGGCTTATGTAGCCGGTATCATCCTTTGTTCCATCAATGATTCCGATTATATCGAGCGGAAGGTCGACATCAATTCCTATATGCTTTTCGGACCGGTATTTTTTGCCAGTATCGGTCTGAAAACGAATTTCGACAAAATGACGATGTCGCTTCTTTTGTTTGCCATATGTTTCGTGTTGGTGGGATTGCTTTCCAAGATCATCGGATGCGGATTAGCCGGGAAGATCTGTCGTTTGAACACCAGAGATGCGTTAAAGGTCGGCGTCGGCATGATGACCCGGGGAGAAGTGGCTCTGATTGTTTCCCAGAAGGGGTTGTCTGCGGGATTGCTGGATTCTTCCTATTTCACCTGTGTGATCCTGCTCATCGTGGTATCGAGTATCCTGACTCCGATCCTTCTGAAGATCCTCTACAGCAGGAAAAGCAGCTAACGTTTCAGGAGCTGTTCCTGTTTTATGATCTCATCCGGAATATGTCCGCCGCTGTCTTTCAGTTTTTTGATGATGCCCTGAAGCGGTTTCATCTTCTGAGCGGTATGCGTATTATATTGGGTGATGAAGTTCGTGAACTGGGGATTACTGTTCAACTGTTCGCGGATCTCCGAGGAGAAGGGACAGAATTTGAACAGGATCTCGCGAACCACCTTGTTCATACGCAGGGATCCCTGAGATTCGTATTTGATGTAAGTTAAGTAATCCGAGATAAATACTTTCTTGAAATTATTCGAATTATTCTTTAAAGCCACCGAAATCCGGTCCTTCACTTCCTGGTTCAGAGCGGAATTTTTCCTGTAGAACTGCAGATAATCACTGTACAGCGAAGTAAGGGAGGGATCCGTCACGTCATTCCAGTGAACACCCTGCTCCGTTTTGCACATTTCCCAACGGAATTCCGCGATCAGACGCGTAAAGGTGTCTTCCAGGTTCTCCGTATGGAAAACGGAAATGATCATACGTGCGGGCGTCGTGCGTTTCTTACCGTCGATCTCCTGCCAGAGCGTGGCGCGGGATCCGATGTTGGGCATCAGGATCACATACGGAAGCACTTCTTCATCCAGATAATAGGAATTAACGCCGATCTTCGGATTGGAATAAACACCCTGTCTGCAGAAGGCTTTAAAATCAATATTCCGAACCCGATCGATCTGTTCATTGACAGTCTGTGTGCTTAAGAAGGCCTGTTCCAGCGGCTTTAGGACATTGTCCTTATCGAAGATGGGGACAAAGGTAGTGATCCGGCCGAAAGTTACCCGGTTGCCGAGAGAGAACATATTCTTGATCTCAAACTTCAGCTTTTCGATATGGCTCTCCATGTAATGCTTCTCCTGGGCGTCCGTGATCTCTCCGTTCCGCTTCAGGTCCTTGACATAAGTGGGAAAATCCATATCGAATTCATTTTTGGAGGGCATGACTTTCCCTTTATAGATCAGAGTAAGCCATTCGAAGATCGTAAATACGTGCCGGGTCTTATCAGGGACATAGGATTTTACGATGGAGATCATTTTTACCGTATTGTCCGAACCGGCCAGTTTTTCGTCCACAAATCCGAACATCAGGAACAGACGCATCCCCAGAGACAGTTCACCGAATTTTTTGTCCACACAGTGAAGGAAGATCTCGGCATACATATCATAGAAGTCATTGGAGATACTCCGGCGGAGCTTTCGGGATTCGTCATCGCTTCCGTAACGATCCGGAAGTTTCATGAAGGCACTTAAGTTATCGCGGAAACGGTGGAACAGTTCCGGTGACAGATTGCCGTCTTCTGCCAGCCTGAACAGGCAGTTGTTGACGGATTCGTCACTTACGATGACTTCGTTGGAGGAGGTATCGGCTTTTGAAGACAGGGCCTCCTTGGTATCGTTGTAAACGTTCATAAACGCCGAGGATAAGGTATTGAGCTCGTCCAGATAGCGGAAGATCATCAGGATGAACCGCCGGGTTTCATGCGCATAGGTGTTGACGGTCAATCCCATGCCCAATCCGATACTCGGGATCGAGTAAAAGTCTTTTTTGAATTTATCCTCGTTGGAGAAAAGATCTTCGATAAAATCATGATGCCATCCGAAGGAAGGATCCATGATATCCGGTGCCGTAATGGCGCCGACTTCCGGGAATTTCTGAATGGTACGTCCGGATGCGATGGCAATGGAAGAATATTCGGCCTCACAGGCCTTGACGCGGCTGTAGGTATTGCGTGCAAGCTCCATACAATCCATGGAGGCCAGATGAAGATTATGGGTAAAACGAACTGCTCCGGCCACCAGAGTGCCGAGCAGTTTGGGGTTGGATTTATACAGTGCCACCAGATCCGCTTCGGAGACATAAGGATAGGAAAACAGTCCCGCGTCTTCGGCGGCTTCGTAAGTCAGCACATAAGGACTTCCGGGTTCCTCACCGATCCCGATGATGCTTCCGATGGGAAGATCGATGGAACAGTAGGCATTATAAGCACGAACGTTCCCTTTTACGACAACGTCCAGAGTCTTCACGACACTCTTCTGACCGGTGTAAATGATGGTTCCGGCCTTCAGTACTTGATTTGCCATAGTACATATTATAAAGGAAAACCCCGGCTCTGCATATCCCTTGTTTTTCGGATTTAAATAAATTAAAATGTAGAAAACCAAAGGAGGGAGAAGCTTCTGATATGAAATTTGGAAACGGATGCTGGATCTTCCGGGAGGGTGTGTCCTGCTTTGCCCCGAGGGAAGTTTATACCGTTATTAACGAGGGAAATAAAGTAAAACTCTGTCTGCCGACCTATCACGTGACTTCACGCGGTGATACGCTCGGCAATATTAATCTGACCATGGAGATCACCTCCCCTTCCGAAGAGGTATTCCGTGTAAGAACGTATCATTACAAGGGGGAGATCACGGACAGTCCTTCCTTTGATCTGATGCAGAAGGATGAACTTCCTCTTACGGTGGAAGATTCCGAAGAAACACTTAAGATCTCTTCCGGAAATACATCCATGCTGTTTACGAAAAAAGAGTTTTCCTTAAGTTATCTGAGAGGAGACGAGGTGATCACCAGGGTGACAGGCCGGGATCTGGCTCTCATGAAAACGGATTGGAAAGGGCTTCCTTACAATACCACGGATACGGAGGATACTTATATCCGTCAGATGCTGTCTCTTGGCGTGGGAGAACTTGTTTACGGAACCGGAGAACGGTTTACACCTTTTGTAAAGAACGGACAGACCGTTAATATCTGGAATGCGGACGGCGGAACTTCCACGGAACAGGCTTATAAGAATATCCCGTTTTATCTGACAAACAGAGGATACGGGATCCTCGTCAATCATACGGAGGAAGTATCCTTTGAATTTGCCACGGAGATGGTCACCCGCACACAGTTTTCCGTAAAGGGCGGTTATCTGGATTATTTCTTCATCAACGGACCTTCCATGAAGGATGTGCTGTGTCGTTATACCGACCTCACGGGCAAGCCTTCCCTGCCCGCTCCCTGGACTTTCGGACTCTGGCTTTCCACCTCTTTTACCACGAGTTACGATGAAGAGACCGTCATGAGTTTTATCGACGGTATGCTTTCCCGAGGGATCCCCCTCAGGACATTTCATTTTGACAGTTTCTGGATGAAGGAGTTTCATTGGTGTGATTTCCTTTGGGACAGCCGCGTCTTTCCGGATCCGAAGGGTATGCTGCAAAGGATCAAGGCGAAAGGCTTGAATATCTGTGTCTGGCTGAACCCCTACATAGGTCAGGATGCGGATATCTTTGACGAAGGGATGGAAAACGGATATTTCATCAAACGCACCGACGGCCGGATCTGGCAGTGGGATATGTGGCAGCCCGGCATGGCGATTGTGGATTTCACCAATCCCGAGGCCTGCAAATGGTATCAAAGTAAGTTATCGGAACTCCTGGATATGGGCGTTGACTGCTTCAAGACGGATTTCGGTGAAAGGATCCCCGTTGAGGACGTGCGGTATTTTGACGGTTCCGATCCGTATAAAATGCACAATTACTATACCTATCTATATAATAAATGCGTTTATGATCTGCTGGAGGAAAAACGGGGTAAGGGAGAAGCGGTTCTGTTTGCACGATCCGCAACAGTGGGAGGACAGAAATTCCCCGTACACTGGGGCGGAGACTGCTGGTCGGATTATGAGTCCATGGAAGAATCTCTTCGCGGCGGTCTGTCCTTAATGATGAGCGGATTCGGATACTGGGCGCACGACATCGGCGGTTTCGAGAATACTTCCACCGCAGATGTCTATAAACGATGGGTCGCATTTGGTCTTTTATCCTCGCATTCCCGACTTCACGGCAGTTCTTCCTACCGGGTACCCTGGGTCTATGACGAGGAGGCGGTGGATGTTGTTCGTTTCTTCACCCGGTTGAAAGCAAAAATGATGCCCTATTACTATATGAATGCCATCAAAACGTCACAGACGGGGATCCCCATGATGCGTTCCATGGTAATGGAATTTCCTCACGACCGGACCTGTGAATATCTGGACAAGCAGTATATGCTGGGTGATGCCATTCTGGTGGCTCCCATCTTCCGTGATGACGGGCTGGCGGAATACTACCTTCCGGAAGGACGCTGGACGAATTTCCTTAATGATGAAGAATATGAAGGCGGACACTGGATCAAAGAACGGCATTCCTATCTGAGCATTCCCATGATGGTTAAAGAAAATTCCGTGATCGTTCTGGGAGAAAAATCTGAAGGACCGGAATATGATTACGGAGAAAACGCCGAGATCCGGATCTATGCCCTCACCGAGGGAGGAAGTGCCGAATCGGTTGTTTACGATATGGATCAAAGGGAAGTGATCAGCGTCAAGGCACAAAAGAAAAACGGAAGGATCCACGTATCGGTCAGGACTCCGAAATCCTGCAGGGTAAAACTGGTCAATGTTACCGACCGTGTATTTGAGATCAAGGGCGATACGGAATTTACGGTATGAATTATATAGTTCTGGATTTGGAATGGAATCAGTCAAATACCGGCAAAGAGCCGGAGGTGAAAGAGCTTCCTTTTGAGGTGATCGATATCGGTGCGATCCGCATGAGTGAGGATCGGATGATGATCGGAGAATTCAATGAGCTGGTAAAGCCTCAGGTCTATCACAACATGCACCATATCACCAGCAAGATCATCCACCTGCACATGCAGGACCTGCAGCGGGGTCTGCCTTTTCCCGAGATGATGGAGCGTTTCCTGGATTTTTGCGGAGAGGAATACATGCTCTGTACCTGGGGGACCATGGATGTCTTTGAACTGCAGAGGAACATGAAATTTTACGGAATGGGATATTTATCCGACGGACCTTTGAAATTCCTGGATGTTCAGAAGCTTTTCAGTATAGCTTTTGAAGACCGGAAATCCCGCCGGTCCCTGGAATATGCCATCGACTACCTGCATATCGAAAAGGATATTCCATTTCATCGGGCATTTTCCGATGCCTATTATACCGCAAAGGTATTTTCCGAGATCCCGGAAGAGATCCTTTCCCACTATTCCATCGATACCTTTGTTCTTCCGCAGAACAGGGAAGAAGAGGTTCATGTGGAATTTTCGGATTACGTGAAATATATCTCCAGGGAATTTGCAGACCGTCACAGTGCCATGCTGGATAAGGAAGTGTCTTCCACCCGGTGTTATCTGTGCAGGAAGAATGCGAAAAGACGCATCAAATGGTTCAGTCCCAACGGAGGAAAACACTATTATGCCGTATCGGAATGTCCGGTTCACGGCTACCTGAAATCCAAGATCCGCATCAAACGTACGGATGCGGGTACAGTTTATGTAGTCAAAACCACGAAGTTCACCACCCCCGAAAAAGTGGCTGAACTGACGGAACGCCTGAACCAGATCCAGGAAAAAAAGAAAAACAAAGCATGAACTTACGCATGATAGCCGGTCCCCTTCTCGGAGCTCTGATCGGCTATTTTACGAATTTCATAGCCGTTAAGATGCTGTTCTATCCGAAAAAGGAGATCCGTATCTTCGGAAGAAGACTTCCTTTTACACCGGGTGCGATCCCCAAAGGAAAGGATCGTCTGGCTAAGGCGATCGGTAAAGTGGTGGGTGAGACCCTGATCACCAAAGAAGCGATCACGGATAAACTTCTGAATGAAGAAAACAGCAGCATGATCCTCCGGACCGTGGAAAACCAGATGGAAAAACCCCTCCGGGAGGAACTGCTCCTCCTTTTTGACTCTTCGGAGGAAACCTATGATAAGAGAAGAGAGGATCTGATCGATACCGTAAGCCGGAAACTGGCGGAAGCCATCTCCGGGATCGAAGTTACGGATGAAATGATCGGTAAGTGTGCATCTGCCGTCAGAGACCGGATCAAAATGCCCATTAAGCAGCTTTTTCTGTCGGAGGATAAACTCCGCTTAAGGATCGGCGACTATATTCACGATTTTCTCGAAGAATTCGGAGAAAACGGGGTAACCTACATCCGTCCCGTGATGGAAAAAAAGGTCTCGGAAGCGGAAGATCATTCCTGTAGGGAGTTAAGTTCCGCCATCGGGATCACGGAGGACGATGTTCACCTCATCCTGCTTTCGGCTTATCGGAAACTGGTTCTTACCGGTACGGAAAAACTGATCTCTACCATCGATATCGCGGATATCGTAAAGACACGCATCGATGAAATGGATGTGGGAGATCTTGAGAAAATGGTTCTTGAAGTAATGAAAAAAGAGCTGAATACGATCGTGAATCTGGGGGCTCTTATCGGATTTCTGATCGGTCTTTTGAATATATTGCTTTAAAAATGGGATTCCCCAGTGCGGAAAACTTTTCTTCGTATTCCGTCATGATATTTCCTTCATTCATCGTCGGATCGTGATGCAGATCATAGGTACATGCCACGATCTTCCAGCCGGCAGCAGGCGCTTCCTCCAGTGAAAAATCGAATAACCCCCGGTTATCCGTTTTAAATTCCAGAATTCCGTCTCTTTTCAGGAATGTTTCGTATTTCTGCAGATAATGTCCGGAAGGAAGCCGTCGTTTAGCATGGCGGTCCTTTGGCCAGGGGTCGGAAAAATTCAGATAGATCCGGTCGATCTCCTCTTTGTCGAAGACATCCGTGATGTATTCCGCATCCATACGAATCAGTTTTAAGTTCGGCAGAGGATTTTCTTCCTGTTTTTCGATCACGCGCAACAATACGCTGGAAAACTTTTCGATACCGATATAATTGATCTCGGGGTTTTGTAAAGCAAGTGTATAAAGAAACTGTCCTTTCCCCGTTCCGATCTCCAGACGGATCGGATGATCGTTTCCGAAAAGGGAAGACCAGTGTCCTTTTGCTTTTTCATAATCATGGACCACATATTCACTTTCCGCGATCCTGTCCCGCGATCCCGGGATATTTCGTAATCTCATGGACTCTATCATAAGGATCTTTCCGCAGGATTGTCAAGAATTTCGGGATATGCAACCGCCGGTTGACAGATTGAAAGGGCGACTTTATGGAATGCAACCGTCAGGAACGGTATGCTGAACCTGTTCGAACAAGGCAACCAAAAAAGGTTTGAAGAAGCACCTCATACGATTATAATAATAGGTATGACGGCTTCGGAAAGGAAAAAACATGATTTTAGCTGACAAGATCATTAATGAAAGAAAGAAAAACGGTTGGTCCCAGGAAGAACTGGCGGAAATGCTGGAGGTATCCAGACAGTCCGTTTCGAAATGGGAAAGTGCACAGAGCGTTCCGGATCTGCAGAAGATCTTAAAAATGGCGGAAGTGTTCGGTGTCAGTACCGATTATCTGCTGAAGGACGAGATCGAGCCGGAGAATTTAACCCCTGCCACGGAAAGAACAGAATCCTTTTCTTCCTTAAGAAAGGTAACCATGGAAGAGGCCAATGAGTATATCGGGTTAAGGAAGAAGATCCTGCCCAAGATCGGACTTGGGGTGTTCCTTTGCGTGACATGTCCTGTGGTACTGATCCTCATCGCCGGGTTTCAGAATTACGGATATCTCAATATTACCGAGTCGGTAGCAGCCGCTTTCGGACTTCTGGTCTTATTTGCCCAGATCGGCATGGCGGTCTTTATCTTTATCACCAACGGCGGAAAGCTTTCCAAATACGATTTTCTGGAAAGAGAAGCTTTTGAAACGGAATACGGAGTAGACGGTATGGCAAAAGAAAAACTTGCCGAAAATGAAGGGATCAATCTGAGAGCTCTTACCATCGGTGTACTGCTTTGCGTACTGGGTTCCGTTCCTTTGATCATCACTTCCGTGATGCAGGCCGTTCCCATTGTGATCATCGGATGCGTATGCTTTCTGCTTCTTGCCATCGGATGTGCCGTATATCTTTTTATTGCAGTTTGCGGTGTCAACAGTTCTTACAAAGTATTGCTGCAGACAGGTGATTATACCACGGATGCCAAGAAGAAAAACGTAAAACTGGAAGGTTTATCCAGGATATACTGGCTCCTTATTACTGTGATCTACCTGGCGTTGAGCTTTATTACCGGCAAGTGGGATCGTACCTGGATCATCTGGGCGGTATCCGGAGTTCTGTTTGCGCTGATCCGGGTGATCGCGGAATCCCTTATAAGAACAGACGACTGATCCATGAAGAAAACGGCTTCGGCTCTCATTCTTACAACTCTATTGATCTTATCCGGTACTCTGCGGACCTATGCGGAAACGGAGATCGAGGGATCCGAAACGGAAGAGGAAGTATCTGCCGTTGTGGAGACCAATGAGATCCCAAACTGGCCCGCAGGACCGGACCTCAATGCGGAATCGGCTTTTCTGTTTGAAGCCAATACCGGCGTGATCCTTTATGCCAAAAATATCCATGAACACCTGTATCCGGCCAGCACCACCAAGATCATGACGGCGCTTCTTGCCGCCGAACATTGCAAAATGGACGAGATCGTAAATTTTTCCCACGATGCGGTATTCAGTCTTGAATCCGGAAGTTCCAATATCGGGATCGACCCGGGACAATCCATGCCCATGGAGGAATGTCTGTACGGGATCATGGTGGCTTCCGCAAACGAAGTGGCCAACGCCGTGGCAGAACATGTGGCGGGAGACATGGATTCTTTTGTAAAGATGATGAATGACAAAGCCGGGGAACTGGATCTTCAGGATACCCATTTTACCAATGCCAACGGCCTCTTTAACGAAGAGCATTATACCTCAGCCTATGATCTGGGCATGATCGCAAGGGAGTATTTTAAGAATGAACGCCTGTCCCGGATCGGAAACACCCCCCGTTATCACTTTGTGGCATCACCGGGACAGCCGGATGATTTCTGGGTCAAGAACAAGCATGAGCTTGTAAACGGAGATATTCCCTATGAGGGGTTACGAGGCGGTAAGACCGGATATACATCTGAGGCCGGAGAGACGCTTGTTACCTGTGCGGAAGCAAACGGTCTGAAACTGATCTGTGTGATCCTGAAAGAAGAATCCCCGGATCAGTTCTATGATACGGTCAAACTGTTCGATTACGGTTTCGGTAACTTTACGGTGATGAACGTAGCCGACAACGAAATGAAATACACCATAGAGAGCAATAACTTTTTCCCCACAAATGTTGATATTCTGGGGAATTCCGAACAGATCCTGACCCTGGATGAGGATAACTATATCATCATGCCGAAGAACATCGGATTCGACGATCTGCAGACCGAAGTGTCCTACGATACGACGGAGGAAGATGAGATCGCCTACATCCGATATTCCTATAACGGAGCCTATCTGGGCTACGGAACAGTGAACGTGATCGGCAAAAAGAAACACTTGCCTATTGATGATAATGGTATTACAATATCAAGCAGTGACGTCGAAGATACGGCGGTTGAGCCCGAGATAGAGCCGCTTTTTATCAACGTGGTGAATGTGATCACTTACGTGGTGGCTGTCAGCGGGACGATCATGATCGTCAGTTTTCTGTATTCTTTCGTAGTCAATACCAATTTTCTGGATCGTTTCCGCCGTCACAAAAGAACGAGACGCCGACATCGCGGAGACAGGAAGATCACGTTTTAACGGCGCGTGGCTCAGTTTGGTAGAGCGCTGCGTTCGGGACGCAGAGGCCGCAGGTTCAAATCCTGTCGCGCCGATTAAGGACAGGTAAGGCTTTTCATTCCATGAAAAGTCTTATTTTTTTCCCAAATCAACCGATAAAAGTGTTACAATTGTCACGTTGTGATCAATCATAAGGTTTTTTTATGTTCAAAAAACTGAAAGAAGGAATATCGATCCGCAGGATCCATATATTGTTGGTCTTTGTGATCTTGTTTTCCACCGTCACGGTGGTTTATTCCACATTTCGTCTGACCAATGCGTTTCTCAGACTTTCGGCTGCTGCCGATGAACATGCGGAATTAAAAGATGCCGCTCACGAACTGATGGATGCTTCGGATTATCTGACGGAACAGGTTCAGCGGTTTACGGTGGACGGGAATGTCCGGTTTATGGAGAACTATTTTACCGAGGCATTTGAGACGGCCCGTAGGGAAGAAGCGGTTTCCAGAATGAACGCGGACGGAAAGACAGAGAGTGCCTTTGCCCATCTGCAGGAAGCCATGGATAATTCCGTAAAGCTTATGAATCAGGAATATTACGCCATGAAGCTTGTGATAGAAGCCAAAGGCTATACGGAGTATCCCGATCTTCTTAAGGGGATCGAGCTGACAACCGAAGATGCAGACCTTACTTCCGAAGATAAGATGAGACGCGCCACGGAGCTTGTATTGAATGATGATTATTATCGTCAGAAGGATATGATCCGAACGGGAATTAAGGAAAGCATTCGGGAAGTGGACGAACTGATGCAGAAAAACCAGGATACGGAACTGGCCGCACTTCGTCGAGAACTCAATGTGGTGCGTATCGTGATCCTTTTGCAGGCGCTTTTGATCATCTTTATGTTGAGACTGACTTCCCTGTTCGGGATCCATCCCATCCTGCGGGCTGTGGACAGGATCAAAGCCGATGATTCCATTCCCGAAGTGGGAGCCCATGAATTCCGGTATCTGGCCCGGGCATACAATAAGATGTATGAAAAGAACAAATCAAGCATTGAAAATCTGAATTTCAAGGCATCCCATGACGAACTGACCGGAGCCTATAACCGGTTCGGATATGATTTTCTGCTTTCCAACATTGATCTGAGATCTTCCTACATGATGCTTTTCGATGTGGATAATTTCAAGAGTATCAATGATACATACGGACATGAGATCGGCGACAAGGTTTTGATTAAACTGGTCCGGATACTGTCAAGTATCTTTCGAGACGACGATTGTATCTGCAGGATCGGAGGAGATGAATTCGTCGTATTTATGGTTCATTCTTCCGGTATGCCCCGCAGACTGATCGAATCCAAGATCTCCCAGATCAATGAGGAACTGGAGAAAACGGAAGACGGCTTACCGCCGATCTCCATCAGTGTGGGTATCGTCAACGGAAAAGACGTTTCGGATACCGGAAATCTGTTCGAGAAAACCGATGCGGCCATGTATGAGTCGAAAAAACAGGGAAAACATACCTACACATTTTATGATGAGTTCTGACCGACTCGGGAGGAAATTCATGAAAAGAAAGATCGAACTGATCGGTCTGGTTCTGTTATTAACCGTATCCCTCACAGGATGCGGTATTTTCAGTATTGCCAAAAAGATCTCCGAGGCAAAAGATCGGACGGAGCAGGAGGCCCGGGTTGAGAAACCGGAAAAAACAGCAGAGCCTGTAACGCCCACACCTTCTCCGGAGGCACTCATCACGGAGCCTATGCCCGAAGAGGGAGAGGATCTGTATGCAATGATGGCTGACTGGGGATTCGAATTCTGCAGCGGAGCGGGCGGCTGGAGTACCAATCTGTCCGTGAATCCCGACGGCAGTTTTGAGGGAGACTATCACGATACCGATTACGGAGATATCGGAACCGGTTATCCCAACGGAACCGTGTATTTATGTTCTTTTTACGGAAAATTCGGGAATTATGAAAAGATCACGGATCATGTTTATGAAGTCATGGTTGATGAACTGACCTATGACACGGAGCCCGATACGGAAGATATAGAAGAGGGTCAGCGTTTTATCTATACCGACGCATATGGGATCTCCGGAACGGATATACTGACGGTATATCTGCCCGGAACCGAAATGGAGGATCTGCCGGAAGAATATCTGGAATGGATCACCATGACACATTTTTATACCTATCTGTCCGACGGAGGGTATGAACGGGATCTTCCCATGGATCTGCCGTTCTGCGGGATCTATAACGAAGCGGAGGATTGCGCCTTCTATTCCTATTCCGGAACGGACAGAAATATGGTTTATCTGAAGAACAGGGCAACATTCCCCGGGATCCGTAATGAAGAATGTACACTGAATAGTGACGGAACCTATCTGGTCCGGGATATGGATCCCTATGGTATGGTGACCGTAACGAATCTGTGTTATCCCTCTGAAGGATATTACAGCACCTATAAAGAAGAAGATATGGAAACCCTGGCAAAAGAGGGTATTTCCCATGTGATGGGAAAAGAAGATTTCCGGGATCTTTATACATTCGGTTATGGGGATGAGGACATGTTCTATCTTCGACCGCTTCGTTCGGTAAACGGAGAAGATACCCTTTATGTGATGTGGACTTCGGGAGGGAATGAAGATACCAGGGATTTTCGGGCCAGAATGTTCCAAAAAGACGGGTATACCTATGTTTATGCCATCGGAATCTCACAATACGGTGACGAATATCGTGAGGCGGTGAATCGGTTTCTGAGCTCTCTTTCCATCTCCGGTGTACCGGATGATCTGACCTGTGAATCCGAGCACACCGGGATCCGCAGGATCTTTGCCTTCGTGAACAATGACTTTGACACAGGCAGGGATACCTCTTATTCTCTTTCCTATGATGAAGGTGAGATCATCGGGTGTGATGAAACGGATAAACTCAGGGAAAACGGGTTCGATCCGGAAGAGGTATACGAAGATTTTGTCATTGTCGGTGATGACGGTGATTATGTAAGATGTGATATTGCCGAAGACTGTATGTTTTATTTTGAGAATATCTACGATCTGTCTGCGGAACCCCTGTATTTAACGACTGATGAGCTTTGGCAGACTTTCGTCTGGGAAGGTCACGACTGGGCGTATGACGACGGGAAACGGCTGATGTATCTCTTTCTGGATGACCGGGGACAGGTTGTTTTTGCCTATGAACCCTATCTCGGATAATGAACGAACCGGAGAAAAACCATGACCATGATCTCCAATGACTGGCTTCCGGCCGTAAAGCCGGAATTCGGAAAGCCCTATTATAAGGAACTGTTTACCTTTGTTAAGGAAGAATACGGAAAAGGAACCGTTTATCCGCCGGCGGATGATATCTTCAACGCATTCCATTTTACACCCCTCAGCAAGGTAAAAGTCCTTCTGCTGGGACAGGATCCCTATCATAATGTTCATCAGGCTCATGGCCTGAGTTTTTCAGTTCCGGTGGATCAGTCGGAGATCCCGCCGTCGCTTCAGAATATTTATAAAGAACTTCATGACGATCTTGGCTGTTATATTCCCGACAACGGATATCTGAAAAAATGGGCCGATCAGGGGGTATTGCTCTTAAACACGGTTCTCACTGTCCGTGCTCATCAGGCTTTTTCCCATCAGGGACACGGATGGGAAGAATTTACGGATGCCGTGATCCGCGCCGTCAATGCACAGGATCGCCCCATCGTATATCTGCTGTGGGGAAAACCCGCTCAACAGAAAGCATCCATGCTCAACAATCCGAAGCATCTGATCCTTAAGGCACCGCACCCCAGTCCGCTTTCGGCTTACCGGGGCTTTTTCGGATGCCGTCATTTCAGCAAAACCAACGAATTTCTCGTTTCTCACGGGATCGAACCCATTGACTGGCAGATCGAAAACCGCTCTTGACATCGCCAAACATCAGTTCGATAATGAACCTGTGAGTACTTACATTGCCATCGATCTAAAGTCATTCTATGCCTCCGTGGAATGTCAGGAACGGAATGTGGATGCGCTTCGTACCAATCTGGTTGTAGCGGACACTTCCCGTACGGAAAAGACCATCTGTCTTGCAGTCTCTCCTTCATTAAAAGCATATGGGATCCCAGGACGGGCGCGGCTGTTTGAAGTTCTGGAACGGGTGAAAGAGGTCAACCGTGAACGTCTTGCTCATGCGCCGGGCCACGTTTTTACGGGAGAATCCGTTGATGCGGAGGAATTAAAGCAGGATCCCTCCCTGAAGCTTTCCTTTATCGCGGCGACACCGCGGATGGCGGAATACATGAAAGTCAGCTCCCGGATCTATCAGATCTATCTACGTTATATCGCACCGGAAGATATCCATGTCTATTCCGTGGATGAAGTGTTCATGGATGTAACGCACTACCTGGATACTTACGGAATGACCGCACATGAACTTGCCAGGCAGATGATCCGGGATGTATACCGGGAAACGAAGATCACCGCCACCGCCGGGATCGGTACGAACCTGTATCTTTGCAAGATCGCAATGGATATCTGGGCAAAGCATGTCCCTGCGGATGAAGACGGTGTGCGGATCGCGGAACTGGATGAGATGAGTTACCGGAGACATCTGTGGACGCATACACCCATAACCGATTTTTGGCGTGTGGGAGGGGGTACGGCCCGGAAACTGGCAGAGCACGGGATCTATACCATGGGTGATATTGCCCGTTGTTCCGTGGGAGATGCCCGGGATTATCATAACGAAGAATTACTGTACGGCCTGCTGGGGATCAATGCGGAACTCCTGATCGATCATGCCTGGGGATACGAACCCTGTACCATAGATCTGATCAAACAGTATCGCCCAAAGGAAAACAGTATCGGTTCCGGACAGGTATTAAGCAGCGGTTATCCCTTTGACAAGGCAAAGATCATTGTTCGGGAAATGACGGATCAACTGGTACTCGATCTTGTGAAAAAAGGTCTGGTGACGGATCAGGTGGTACTTATGATCGCCTACGATATCGATAATCTCAAAGATCCGGCGCTCAAAAAGAAATATCGGGACAGGATGGAAACCGATCGCTACGGACGGACTGTTCCGAAGTCTGCCCACGGAAGCAGGAATCTTGATCAGCCGACTTCTTCCACACAACGCATTATGGAAGCTTCCATGGAACTGTTTGACCGGATCGCGGATCCGGAACTGCTGGTAAGACGGATCTTCCTTACGTTCAACCATACCATCAGCGAAGAGGCAGCAGAACAGAAAGAAGCCGAACATTATGAGCAGATGGATCTTTTCACGGACTATCAGGCTGTGGAAAAGGAACGGCAGTCACAGGAACTGTCCCTGAAAAAAGAAAGAGCCATTCAGAAAGCCACACTTGAGATCCGGGAGAAATTCGGGAAAAATGCGTTGCTGAAGGGAACAAGTCTTCAGGAGGGCGCAACGATCCGAGAAAGAAACGCCCAGATCGGAGGACACAAAGCATGAACGAAGATCCTCATCGTTACGATGATCTTTACAATCTGCCCCATCATGTTTCAGCCGTTCACCCGCAGATGCCCTTATATAACCGTGCGGCACAGTTTGCTCCCTTCGCGGCCCTGACCGGATACGACGATGTGATCAGACAAACTGCCGATCTGAATACCGAACAGATGGAAAAAGTGGAATTCTATGAGGAATACGATGATCTTCGTCCCGAAGAAGATCACTGGACAAAGGAAGAACGGGAAGCCTGGGAACAGTTTTTTTAAACCAACGCATCCGCTGCCAGTTTCATACAGCCCATGATCCCCTGATCATCATGGAGGCTTGCGGGAACGATATAGGAATCCGGATGGGACAGTTCTTCAGTGTCGATATAGCCGTTCAGGTTTTCCAGCACCTTATGTCGGATCATGGGATAAAGTTGTTCCTGATGCATGACTCCGCCTCCCAGGATGATCTTTTTGGGAGACAGGATCAGGATCAGATTTGAGATCGCCTGGGCGATATAATATGCTTCCAGATCCCATACTTCGGTACGGTCGGATAAGAGGGAAGCTTCCTTACCCCAGCGCTCTTTGATGCCGGGACCTGCTGCCATTCCTTCAAAACAGTATTGATGATAGGGACATTTTCCATGATAGCTGTCCTTCGGATGGGGTAACATCTTCATATGTCCGAGTTCCGGATGCAGCATACCGTGCACCAGTTTTCCGCCGGACATCACACCGCCGCCGATCCCGGTCCCGATGGTGATATATACGGCATCCGTGATCCCTTTGGAAGCTCCGTAGGTTACTTCTCCCAGCAGGGAGCCGTTAACATCCGTATCGAAACCCATGGGGATCCGTAATTCCTCCTTCAGACTCCCCAGCAGATTGAAATTTTTCCAGGCTGTTTTTGGGGTTGAAGTGATATAACCGTAGGTCGGGGATGCCGGATCCGGATCTACCGGCCCGAAACTGGCAACCCCCAGTGCCTCGATCTTTTTGTCACGAAAATAATCCAGTATTTTCGGAATCGTATCTTCCGGTGTACCGGTGGGAATGGAGATCTGTTCGAGAATCCTGCCGTCTTCATGTCCGATGGCACAGACCATCTTGGTTCCACCTGCTTCCAATGCTCCGAGTCTCATATAAGTCCTTTCTGCGTTCCCAGCTGCCAGAATGCCACTGCACTTGCGGCTGCCACATTCAGGGAATCTACGCCTGCTGCCATGGGGATCCTGATCACGTAGGAACATTTCTGTATCGTTTCTTCCGTTAATCCGTAGCCTTCGTTTCCGAGGATCACCGCCAGCTTTTCTTCCCGTTGAAGATCCGGATCGCGGATATCCACGGTGTTGTCCGCAAGGGCCATGGCTGCGGTCTTAAAGCCACAGTCGGAGAGAACGGACACATAGCCGTCCTTCCGGATACAGGTCCATGGGATCTGGAACACCGTACCCATGCTGACACGGGCAGCCCGCCGATACAGGGGATCTGCGCAGTCATCCGTTAAAAGTACCGCATCCATACCCAAAGCGGCGGCGGAACGGAAGATCGCTCCCACGTTCGTGGGGTTGGTCACCCCTTCCAATACCGCGATCCTTTTTTTATCCCTGATCAGACTGTCCGGAGCCGGCAATGATCTCCGCATCATGGCACAGAGCATGCCTCTTGTAAGGGAATAGCCGGTCAGTTCTTTCAGAACGGACAGAGGAGCCGTATAGATCGGAAGATCTTTCTTTTTCTCCAAAAGCGCATCCACCGCCTCCCGGGACATTTCATAGAACAGGGCCCCTTCCGGATTGTCTTTGGCAAAGATCTTATCTTCCGCAAGAAGGGAAACCGGTTCGTAACCCGCTTCCAGGGCACGCAGGATCACGTTGGGACTCTCGCAGATAAACAGTCCCGGCTGCGGTTCATAAAAATGGTATAACTGGGGTTCGTTCAGATTGGTGTAGATCTGCAGTTCCGGAAGAGAAAAGTCCGTAACGGTGGTCATCTCAGGCTCCTTTCCTCGTTACAGGATAGCATATTTGAACCTTTTTAGAAACGGATTCCTATGATAAGATGAAAAGAAAAGGAGGCAGATCATGGCTGAACAGATTCCCATCAGTATCTTATATCCGAACCGGGAAAATATCACATGGTGCACGGTGTCCGACACGACCTGGCACGATCTGGGGATGGATGCGGTCTGTGAAAAACTGACCCAGAAGGAAGCCGAGAGAACTCTGATCGCTTCGGTGATGAAGCGAATGACCGATGATCCCTATGTTTCCGAATACCGGATCGGCGTGTTCGAAGATCTGATCCGTTTTCCCGGACTTCGGGACGAGCTCATGAAACTGCTGGATAAGGTGCAGTTTTTGAATGATTACGGGAATTTCCGCCGGGAGCACGATGCACGGCGCAGTTTATGGGAACTTCTGCACCGCTTCAGTGAATTGAGGGACTATATCCTCTGCGTGGAAGATATTCAGAGATGTCTGAATGAATATTCCGTTACGTCCGACGGTCTGAATAACCTGAAACAGTATGTGGATGAGATCTATCACGAATCGTATTTTACGGAACTGAAAAAGGATATCGAAAGCCTTCATGCCGACACTTCCAATTTAAAAAGCATTACGGTAGGAATTAATTTAAACCAGAGTTTTGAAGTGGACAGTATCGGGCTGATCTCCGTGAACAATAAGGAATTTCACAATTCCGGCATTCTTACCAATCTGTCCAATGCACTGTCCGAAAAAGACGGAGTCCGGAACGGAAATGAATGGAACGGAAGTATGAAATTTCATACGGTTCCCAGAACCAGTGCGGAGTTCGAAAATAATCTCGGGGCTTTCGGGGCTTTTACCGCCGCCCTTTATCATCCCTTTATGGCCACCACGCTTGTTTCCGCACCGGATAAAGATGCTACCCGGTACCTCACCCGATATTTCGACAAGGATGTTTCCCAGGCACTGTCCCATCTTGCAAGGAGACTGGAACAGGTACTGAACCGCTATATTTCTTTAAGTATCGGTTCCATCGTGAATCTGATCCCCGAATTTCTTTATTATGTCCGTTGGGCCGAATATATTGAGGTGCTGACGGAAAAAGGATACCGGTTCAGCAAGGCGGAGATCCTTCCTGAGTCGGAAAAGGAATACCGCATGCTGTCCTACGGGATCTATAATCTGAAGCTGGCATCGGTTGCGGCGGAGGATCCCGGGAAGATCGTGCCGAATGACATGGATTTTACCTGGGATCATACGGTATATCTGCTGACCGGAGCAAACCGCGGCGGGAAGACCACCATCACCCAGGCCATCGGTCAGCTTTTTCTGATGGCGCAGGGCGGGATCCGGGTCAGCGCGGTGGGATTCAAGTTTTCGCCGGCTGACTGTATCTACACCCATTTTCCCGCGGACGAGGATAAAACCATGGATCTGGGTCGTCTCGGCGAAGAATGTCGCAGATTTCGTGAGATCTATGTTTCCTGTACGGGATCCAGCCTTCTCCTGTTGAATGAAACCTTTTCCACCACCTCCTTTGAGGAAGGGTATTTTATCGCAAGAGACGCTGTGCGGGCTCTTCTGTTAAAGGGAGTACGAACCATTTACAATACCCATATGCATAAGCTTGCCCTGGAGATCGGAGCGCTCAATGAAGAATCCGTAAGAGCGAAGGCTTCTTCCCTGGTTGCCCAGTCGGATTCCGGACAGCGTTCTTTCCGGATCATTGCCGCGTCCCCGGAGGGCCGGTCATACGCGGAAGATATCGCGGAAAAATACGGTGTCACCTACGAAATGCTGA